>WNGE01002451.1_pt1 | contig 44709 bp, 34 predicted proteins | sample 5400651 | NCBI WGS metagenome assembly WNGE01 (sample SAMN13153370, study PRJNA577476) | soil metagenome | isolation source: 60 cm soil or saprolite under grassland replicate 2 | place: USA:California | collected 2016-06-15 | reverse complement strand
GTGTACGACGACATCGACGTCGCGTACGCCCAGCAGGCGCAGGCGTACCAGCCCGGCCAGATCCACGCGGACGGGCGCACCGTCGAGCTGAAGCCCGGGGTCGCGATGCCGCCCGCTGGCCGCGACGAGCTTCCGCCGGAGGTGCTCGCGGCGCGTCAGGGGCCTGCGCCGGCGCTGCGGAACGACGGCGCCGAGACGCTCTTCGGCGAGGACCTCATCAGCGAGAAGAGCCTCGACGAGGTCATCCTCTCGTACCTCGCGGAGGATCTCGGCGAGAAGAAGCCCTGAGCAGGGTCGTCCAGAGGGATCCTCCGCCGTGATCCAGCTCTTCCACGTGAACAAGCAGTACGCCGGCGAGGCGCCCGCGCTCGTCGACGTCTCGCTCACCGTCGGCAAGGGCGAGTTCGTCTTCCTGACCGGCCCCTCGGGCGCTGGCAAGTCCACGCTCATGCGCCTCGTCTTCTGCGCCGAGGCCGCCACGAGCGGGCAGCTCCTCGTCTTCGGGCGCAACGTCGCCAAGGTGAAGCCCGGGCAGGTGCCGTACCTGCGCCGCGCCATCGGCGTCGTGTTCCAGGATTTCAAGCTCCTCCCGGACCGGACCGTCGCCGAGAACGTCGCCTTCCCGCTCGAGGTGCGCGGGCTCGCGCCGAAGGAGGTGCGGCGGCGCGTGGGGACGATCCTCCGCTCGGTGGGGCTCGAGCTGAAGGCCGGGAAGTTCCCGCTCTCGCTCTCCGGCGGCGAGCAGCAGCGCGTCGCGGTCGCGCGCGCGCTCGTCGGCGACCCGGCGCTCCTGCTCGCGGACGAGCCGACCGGCAACCTCGACCCGGAGCGCACGCTCGAGGTGATGGATCTGCTCCACGCCGCGAACGCGCGCGGCACGACCGTCCTCGTCGCCACGCACGACCGCAGCCTCCTCGAGCGCTACAAGAAGCGGGTCATCGCGCTCGAGCGCGGCCGCGTCCTCGCGGACGGCGCCGAGATCCGCAAGGCGGGCACCGCTTGAGCCTGCGCCGGCCGCTCTACTTCGTGCGCCGCGCGCTCGACGCGATGGCGCGCGGCCCGCGCGTCGCGCTCGTCGCGACGGGCACCATCTTCGTCGCCGTCTTCGTGACCGGGCTCTTCGCGGCCACGCTGCACGGCGCCGAGCGGCTCCTCGCCACGTGGGCCGGCGAGGTCCAGATCTCCGTCTACCTCGATCCGGCGGCCGACCTCGCGGCCGCGCGCGCCGCCGCCGCCGCCGCCGCGCCGGGGCGGGACGTCGAGGCGGTCACGGCCGACGAGGCGCTGCGCCGCTTCAAGGAGACGCTCGGGCGAGAGGGCGCGCTCCTCGAGGGCGTGCGCCCGGAGGTGCTGCCACCGTCGATCGAGGTGCGCGCGCCCGGCATCCGCCTCGCCGCGGCGCGGCTGCTCGCGAAGCGGCTCGAGGCCGTGCCCGGGGCGCGGGAGGTGGACTACGGCAACGCCTGGCTGGAGCGGCTGGAGCGCCTCCTCGACCGCCTGCGCTGGACCGGCGCCGCGCTCCTCGCCGCGCTCGCGGCGGGCGCGGCCGTGCTGGTCGCGAACACGCTGCGGCTCGGCGTCTTCGCGCGCCGCGACGAGATCGAGATCATGAAGCTCGTCGGGGCGACCGACGGCTTCGTCGAGGCCCCGTTCCTCATCGAGGGGCTCTTGCAGGGCGTCGCGGGCGCGAGCGCGCTCGCGGTGGGTCGAGAGCTCCGGAGATCGTGAGGTGCCCGCCGCGCTCCCGCTCCTCGCCCTCGCGCTCGCGCTCGGCGCCGACCCCCGCGCGCAGCTCCAGGCGCTGAAGGCGCGCCATGCGGCCGAGGAGGCCGCGGTGCGGGCGCTCCGGCAGCGCGAGGGGTCCCTGCTCTCGGCGATCGACGACGCGGAGCAGGCGTGGCTCGCCGCGGACGCCGCGGCGCGCGAGGCGGAGGACGAGCGCGCGGCGGCGCAGCGGCGGCTCTCGCGCGCGCGGGTGGAGGAGGCGGCGGCGCAGGCCCGGCTCGAGGCGCTGCAGGGCGAGCTCGGGCCGAGGCTTCGCGCCAGGGCGCGGCAGGGGACGCTCTCGGAGCTGCGGCTCCTCGCCGCGAGCGCCTCGCTGGCGGACCTCGTGAAGCGCCGGTTCATGTGGGAGCGGGTCGTCGAGCACGATCTCTCGCTGCTCGGCGAGGCGCAGCGCGCGCTCGACGCGCGCGAGGAGGCGCGCGCGACGCGCGAGCGCGAGGCGTCGCGGCTCGGGTCGCTGGCGCGGGATGCGCACGCGCGGCGCGAGGTCGCGGCCGCCCGGCGCGAGGATCACCGGACGCTGCTCGCGGCGCTGCGCAGCGCGCGCTCGCTGCACGAGCGCGCCGCCGCGGAGGCGGCGGGGCAGGAGGTGAAGCTCGCGGAGTTCGTGTCGGCGCTGCCGCCGGCGCGGCCGGGAGCGGTGCTCCACACCGGCTTCGGTCTCTTCCGTGGCAAGCTGCCGCACCCCGTCTCCGGCACCGTCGAGGTGGGCTTCGGACGCGTCGTGAACCCGCGCTTCAACACCGTCACCGTGCAGAAGGGGCTCGACATCCGCGCGACTGCCGGGGCGGAGGTGCGCGCGGTCGCGCCAGGAAGGGTGGCCCACGCCGGGTGGTTCAAGGGATATGGGAACCTGGTCATCGTGGATCACGGCGACGGCTTTCACACCCTCGTGGCCCACCTCGCCTCGATGAGCACCGCGATGGGCGAGGAGGTCCAGGCCGGGACGCTCCTCGGAACCGTGGGTGACACCGGCTCCCTGAAGGGGGCCTACCTGTACTTCGAGATCCGCGAGCGCGGACACCCCGTCGACCCGCGCGCGTGGCTTCGGCCATGAAGCGCCGTGGCGTAGGATGGAGCCCATGACCCGCTTCACCCGATGGCGCGCGGCCGTCCTCCTCGCGGTCGCGCTCGCCTTCTTCGCCGGGCTGTCCATCGATCACGTCGCGCGCGCGGCGCGGCGGGACGGCGGACAGCCCTACCGGCCGCTCGACGTCTTCGCCGACGTGCTCGCCTACGTCGAGAACGGCTACGTCGAAGAGGTGAAGGAGAAGGAGCTCGTCTACGGCGCCATCGAGGGGATGGTGGCGCGCCTCGACCCGCACAGCCAGTTCATGAGGCCCGAGGTGTTCCGCGCGCTGAAGGAGGAGACGTCGGGCGAGTTCGACGGCGTCGGCGTCGAGCTCACCATGAAGGACGACCAGCTGACCGTCATCGCGCCCATCGCCGACGCGCCCGGCGAGCGCGCCGGGATCCTCTCCGGCGACCGGATCATCAAGATCGACGGTGCGTCGACCCGCGAGATGCCGCTCGCCGAGGCGATCCGGCGCATGAAGGGTGGCGCCGGGACCAAGATCGCGCTCGAGATCATGCGCGACGGGTTCACGGCCCCGCAGACGCTGACGCTCGTGCGCGACCGCGTGCGCACGCAGAGCGTGGAGTGGCGCGTCCTCGACGCGGAGCGCGGCCACGTCCTCGTCAAGGTGAAGACGTTCCAGGACCGCACCGACGGCGCGCTCAAGAAGGCGCTCGACGGCGCGCGCGCCCAGCTGCACGGCGAGATCCGCGGGCTCGTGCTCGACCTGCGCAACGACCCCGGGGGCCTGCTCGACCAGGCGGTGCGCGTCGCGGACCGGTTCCTGCGCGAGGGGGTCATCGTCTCGACCGAGGGACGCGGCAAGCGGAACGTCGAGGTGGAGCGCGCGCGAGAGAAGGACACCGAGCCGCCGTATCCCATGATCGTGCTCGTGAACCGCGGCACCGCCAGCGCGAGCGAGATCGTGGCCGGCGCGCTCCAGGACCACGGCCGCGCCGTGATCATGGGCACGCAGACCTTCGGCAAGGGCTCGGTCCAGAGCGTCATCGACCTCGAGGACGGCTCGGGCCTGAAGCTCACCGTCGCCCGCTACTTCACCCCGAAGCACCGCTCGATCCAGGAGCTCGGCATCACGCCCGACGTGGTCGTCGCGGACGCCGCGCCCACGGCGCGGGAGGACGAGGGACCGGGCGAGAAGGACCTCGAGCGCCATTTCAAGAATGACGCCGTCCCGGTCTCCGCCGCGGCTCCGGTGAAGGTCGCGGCGCGCACGCTCGGCGCCGGCGCCGACTACCAGCTCCGCATCGCGGTCGACTACCTGCGCGCGGCGAGCATCTTCAAGGGCGGCTCGCAGCCGCCGCCGGCGTCCTCGGCCAAGCGATAGCGGGCGCTCTCGATCCGCTCTCCGTGAACGTGCCCGCTGGGGTCGCCACTCCCCGCCCGGAGCGGATCCGCCGCTCGCGACGTTCACAGTCCGTCGAGCGAGGCGAGGGTCGCCGGATTGTCTTTTTCCCGTGGCGGGTCGGGGGCTTTCCGTTTGACTTCCCCGACCATCTCGCTATAGTCCGCGCGGTTTTCGTCAGAGGGGCGAGCTAGCCTCCTCTTTGGAACAGGATCCCGCGAGCGCCGGCGGGTGCGCTCCCCCCGCAGGTGGACAGCTCCGAGATGAGCCTCCTCGAGATCTCCGTCATCATCGCCTACGTCGCGGTGCTGCTCGTGCTGTCCGTGTACGGATCGCACCGCTACTACATGGCGTACCTCTACTACCGGCACAAGTTCCGGCTGCCGACGCCGAAGCGCCGGTACGAGACGCTGCCGCGCGTGACGGTCCAGCTCCCCATCTTCAATGAGATGTACGTCGTGAACCGGCTCATCGGAGCCGTGTGCGCGCTCGACTACCCGCGCCACCTCCTCGAGATCCAGGTCCTCGACGACTCGACCGACGAGACGTGCGAGATCGCGAGCGCCTGCGCCGACCGCTGGCGCGAGCAGGGCGTGGACATCACCTACGTCCACCGCACGAACCGCGAAGGCTTCAAGGCGGGCGCCCTCGAGAACGGGCTCCGGACGGCGAAGGGCGAGTTCATCGCCGTCTTCGACGCCGACTTCGTCCCCGACCCCGACTTCCTGCGGCGCACCGTGCACTTCTTCACCGACGAGAAGATCGGGATGGTGCAGGTGCGCTGGGAGCACCTCAACCGCGAGTACAGCGCGCTGACGCAGGCGCAGGGCATCCTGCTCGACGCCCACTTCGTCATCGAGCACACCGCCCGCAACCGCTCGGGCGCCTTCTTCAACTTCAACGGGACGGCCGGGATCTGGCGCCGCGAGACGATCAGGAGCGCGGGCGGGTGGCAGCACGACACCCTCACCGAGGACCTCGACCTCTCGTATCGCGCGCAGCTCGCCGGGTGGAACTTCGTCTTCCTCCCCGACGTGACCGCGCCGGCCGAGATCCCGGTCGAGATGAACGCGTTCAAGAGCCAGCAGCACCGCTGGGCCAAGGGCTCGATCCAGACCGCGCTGAAGCTCCTGCCGCGCCTGTTCGCCGCGCCGCTGCCGCGCCACGTGAAGCGCGAGGCCTTCTTCCACCTCACCGCGAACTTCGCCTACCTCCTCATGATCCCGCTCGCGCTGCTCATGCCGATCTCGGTCATGGTGCGCGTGGGCCACGGCTGGATCGAGGTGCTGGTCCTCGACATCCCGTTCTTCGCCGCCGCGACCGCCTCCGTGTGCTCGTTCTACTTCGCGAGCCAGCGCGAGATCGGGCAGACGGTGTGGCAGCGCCTCAAGTACATGCCGTTCATCATGGCGCTCGGCATCGGCCTCTCGGTGAACAACGCGCGCGCCGTCGTGGAGGCGCTGCTCGGGCAGGAGTCCGGCTTCACGCGCACGCCGAAGCACGGCGTCCGCCGCGCGGGCGAGTCGATCGCGCGCAAGCGCTACAAGGCCGCCGTCACCCTCCAGCCGCTCGTCGAGCTCGGCCTCGCGGCCTACATGACGTACGGCATCCTGTTCGTGCTCGAGCGCGAGGTCTACTACTCGCTGCCGTTCCTGTTCCTGTTCCAGGCCGGCTTCGGCTACGTCGGGCTCATGAGCGTCTGGGAAGGCGTGCGCGAGACGTGGGAGCGCATCCGGATCCCCGCCGCGCAGGAAGAGGCGGACGTCGACGCGTAGCTACCGGAGGACCTTCTCGTAGATCGTGACGCCGCGATCGAGCCGTCCGGCGATCGCGAATCCCAGGCGCTCCCAGAAGATCTTCGCCTCGGTGTTCTCGTCCACGACCGAGAGGCGCAGCGCGCGATAGCCTGCCCGCGAGAGCGCCGCCTCCGTGGCGGCGGTGGTCTCCTTCCCGTAGCCCAGGCCCTGACACGCCTCCCGGAAGAGGAGCAGCCCGATCTGCGCGGTGCCCGGCTCCGGGTAGTCGAGGTGCAGGTCGAGGACGCCGACGGCGGGGCCGCCGACGCGCGGGACGAGGACGAACACCTTCCGGCGATCGTCCACCTCCGCGTCCGCCAGCATCTGGATGGCCGCGTCGGGGCCGGGCGGCTTGCCCTCGGTGCGGGCGAAGTAGTCGGGCGCGCCCTCGAAGCAGGCCTGGATCTGCGCGGCGTGCTTGCCCGTGGCCGGGATCGCCTTCAGGCGTGGGCCGTCGAGCGCGAGCCCGTCCACGTCCGGCGTCTCGACCTGTTCGGAAGTCATGCGCCCTCGGTTCCAGCAGGGAAGAGTGAGATAAACAGCCGCGCCGCCCCCGGTCAAGGCACGTGGGCGCCTAGACCCCGAGCAGAGCGCCGACATGCGCTCGCTCCAGCGTCGGCACGGCGAAGTCGGCGCCCTCGGCGCGCAGCGCCTCGACGCCGAAGCGGCCCGTCGCGACCGCCAGGACCGGGCAGCCGGCCGCCCGCGCGGCCGTGACATCGCGCGGGGTGTCGCCGATGACCAGCGCCTCGCGCGGGTCGACGCGCCGCCCGAGCCGAGCGGACGCTCGCCGCAGCGCCGCCTCCACGATGCGCTCGCGCGCCTCGCCGTCGTGCGCGAAGCCGTAGACGTCCCCCTCGCCGAACCCGAAGTGGCGGTCGAGACCGCCGCGCGAGAGCTTGATGCGCGCACCGCGCAGGATGTTCCCGGTGCAGAGCCCGACCGTCACCACGCGTCCGGCGAGGGCCGCCAGCAGCTCCTCGACGCCGGGCAGCACCTCGTACCCCGGCCCCTCGATCTCGCGCTCCAGGCGATCGGCATAGGTGTCGAGGATGCGATCGCAGAGCGCCTCCTCGAACGCATGGCCCGCCGCGACCATCGCCTCGCGCACGATGAGCCGATCCGTCATCCCGTCGAGCTTCATCCCGGCGAGCCAGGCCTCAGCGGGACGCACGGCGTCGCCCAGGTGGCGCTCCATCGCCCACTCCAGCGCGCGGCGGCCGGCGCCGCCCGCGTGGACGAGCGTGCCGTCGATGTCGAAGAGGAAGACCGAGTGCCTCAAGGGAGTGCCTCCATTACCCGAGCCCCGCGCGCGATTCAAGCGGGGGCCCCGTCACTCCGCGGCGCCCTCCTCGCGCTCGCGCCGCCGCATCACCGCGCCGGCCATGTTGCCGACGTAGCCGTTCACGCGACGGAGGTAGGCGAGGAGGTCGAGGTGCATGCTCGAGGTCTCGAGCGACTCCCGCAGCCCCTGGTTGAGGCGGCCGATGTGCTTCTCCTTGAGCTCGGCCTCGATGTCGACGAGCTTCTCGCGGTGGCGCAGCACCTTGCGCGCGATCTCCTCGTCGGCGGTCGAGAAGGCGACGAGCGCGAGGTCGAAGTTCTCGCAGACCTTGCCGTGGAAGTCGCGGATCTCGGCCCAGCCCTCCTTCGAGAAGGCGAGCCCGTGCGCGACCTTCTTCCGCGCCAGGATGAGGATGTTGCGGTTCACGAGGTCGCCGACGTTCTCGATGTCGTTCGAGAGGCTGATGAGCTCCATCTGGCGATCCGCCTGCTCGCGGGTCATCGCCTCCTGCCCGAGCCGCGCCAGGTAGAAGCGGATCTCGCGGTTCAGGATGTCCACCTTGTCGTCGCGCGCCTCGATCTCGGCGGCGAGGTCGAGATCGCCCTCCTCGAAGCAGCGCACGCAGTCTTTCACCATGTCCGCGACGATGTCGGACATGCGCAGGAACTCGCGCTGCGCGTTGCCGAAGGCGAGCGCCGGGCTCTCGATCGCGCGCGGGTCGAGGTAGCGGGGGCCGAAGCGCTCGCGCCCGGCGTCGGGCTCGTAGAAGCGCGAGACGAGCCGCGCCCCGAGGCCGACGAAGGGCAGGAAGAAGAACGCGGTGAAGACGTTGAAGAGCGAGTGCGCGTTCGCGATCTGGCGCGCCACGTCGGGCGTGGTGGAGATGGCGAGGTCGGTGAAGCGGCCGAGGAACGGGATGAACGCCACCACCGCCATGAGCTTGAAGAGCGCGTGGGCGAAGGCCACGCGCTTGCCGGCGGCGGGCTGGCCCGCGGCGGCGACGATGGGCGTGAGGGTCGTCCCGATGTTCGCGCCCAGCACGAGCGGCATCGCCGCGGCGGTGGACATGCTGCCCGAGCCGGCCATCGCGATGAGGAGCCCGATGGTCGGCGCGGAGCCCTGCATGAGCACCGTCGCGACCGCGCCAGCGGCGAGCCCGGCGAAGGGGCTCGCCGCGAGGTGGTCGAGCACCGCCATGAAGAGCGCCGAGCTGCGCAGCGGCAGCGTCGCGTCGCCCATGAGCTTCATGCCGAAGAAGAGGAGGCCGAAGCCCATGATCGCCTCGCCGGCGTAGCGCACGCGGCGCTTCTTCGCGAAGAAGCGCAGCGCGAACCCGAGCGCGACGATGGCGAGGGCGTAGGCCGAGAGCCGGAAGGCGATGAGCTGGACGGTGACGGTCGTGCCGATGTCGGCCCCGAGCACGACCGCCATCGCCTGCGGCAGGGTCATGAGGCTCGACGCCGCGAAGCCGACCAGCATCACCGTCACCGCCGTCGAGGACTGGACGATGGTCGTGACGACGGCGCCCGAGACGAGCCCGACGAAGCGGTTCGACGAGAGCGCGAAGAGGATCGACCGGAGCTTGTCGCCTGCGACGATCTGGAGGCCCTCGCGCGCGAGCCCGAGCCCGTGGAGGAAGATCGCGAGGCCCCCCAGGAGGACCGTCAGGTCGAGGAAGGTCATCAGACTCGCCTTTCGCCGTTTCTCGTGCTCGCCAAGCGCCTCCGAGGCGAGTCTGAGGGATTTCCGGGCTTGCTACGCTTCGCTTCGCAAGCCGGCGGCTGGCGCCTTCGGCGCCTGGGCTCGCTGGCGCGAGCGGCCGCCGGCTTCGCGTCGATCGAAGTCGGGGGCTGCTGCCCCCGACACCTGGGGGAAGCGAGCGCCGCTCCCCCCAGACCCCCCACCGGAACGGCGAGAATAGAGCGAGGCACGAGTCAAAACCGGTGGTGCGGCGGCCCTCGTCACGCTCCCTCCGCGAAGAGCGCCTCGACGAACTCGTGCGGCTCGAACGGGCGAAGGTCGGCGACCTTCTCGCCGACGCCGACGTACCGGACGGGGAGCTTCAGCTCGTCGCAGATGCCGATGATGACGCCGCCCTTCGCGGTACCGTCGAGCTTCGTCAGGACGATGCCGGTGACGCCGAGCGCCTCGTGGAACTGGCGCGCCTGGGCGATCGCGTTCTGCCCGTTCGTCGCGTCGAGCACGAGCAGCACCTCGTGCGGCGCCCCCTCGCACGCCTTCGCCATGACGCGCTTCACCTTCCTCAGCTCCTCCATGAGCGGCGTCTTGGTGTGGAGGCGGCCCGCCGTGTCGCACAGGACGACGTCGAAGCGCTCGTCCGCGCCGCGCTTGACCGCCTCGAAGCAGACGCTGGCGGGGTCGGAGCCATCCTTCCCGCGCACGACCGGCGCGCCGACCCGCTGCGCCCAGATCTCGAGCTGCTCGCCGGCGGCGGCGCGGAAGGTGTCGCCCGCCCCGAGCAGCACCGAATGGCCCGCCTGCTTCACCTTGGCCGCGAGCTTCCCGACCGTCGTCGTCTTGCCGCTCCCGTTCACGCCCACGACCATCACGACGTAGGGCCGCTGCGGCCCGAGCGCGAGGCCCTCGCCGTGGCTCGCGCCGTCCAGGGCCAGGATCCGCTCGACGTCGTCGCGCAAGACCGCGCGCAGGCGGGCGGGGTCGGAGAGCTCCTTCTTCTTCACGCGCTCGCGCGCCGCCTCGAGCAGCTGCGTCGCGGTCTTCACGCCGATGTCGGCGGTGAAGAGCACCTCCTCCAGCTCGGCGAGGACCCGGTCGTCCACGACCCTGCCGCCGCTGAAGAGGCCGTTCAGGCGCGCCATGAAGCCGCCGCGGGTCTTCTCGAGCCCGGCCGCGAGCGTCCGCCCTGCCTCGGCCTCGACGCGCCGCCGGCGCTCCTCCTCCTCGCGCTGCCGCGCCTCCTCCGCCTCTCGCGCGACCCGCGCCTCCTCCTCCCGCGCGCGCCGCTCCGCCTCCTCGCGCTCCTGGCGGCGCCGCTCCTTCTCGAGGCGCTCCTCCTCCTTCTTCTTCCGGTACTCCTCCTTGCGCAGCGCCTCGAGCGCCTCCTTCGAGAGCGCCGGCTCGCGCTCGGCGGCGGGGGGCGCCGCGAGGCCGGGCGCGCCCTCCGGCGGCTCGGCCGGCGGCGGCAGCTCCGCCCCGGGCTCCTGCTCGAGCTCGCGCTCGATCTCCTCCCGCGAGAGCGGCGCCTCCGGGATGGGGTGCTCGGCGCGCTTGCGGCGGACGAGCGCGACCGCGGCGAGGACGACGAGCAGGAGGAGCGCGGCGACGATCGCGATGGCGACCGCGTCGTTCGCCGTCAGTGCAAGGGAGATCATCACGAGGAGTGGTGGGTGCACGCGAGGCTCGGGGAGAGCAGCACGATATAGGGGGCGCCGAACGGGGGTGTCAACCGCTCGACCGGCCGCGAGGACGTACCTGCGCCCGCCGTCCGGGCGACCTCGCCCCGGTCAGATCCGCGCTTGACCAGAGTCACCTCCTTGCGCGGTGAGCGTCGTCCGCCGGCGGCAGCGGGTCCGCCGGCGCGAGCGCCGCGCGAGGATGGAGATCGGACATGCCTGGACGGACGAGCGTCGTCTGGCTGGCGGTTGTGCGCGAGCGCGGTCGGAGCGTGTGGCGGATCGGAGCCGTCGCCGGCGGCGGAGACGGGCGGCGGGCACGCGCCGGAGCAGGCGGCGCAGCGGCTCGGGCCGCTGACGGCGGAAGTGGAGGCGGTGGCGGGCCTGGGGAGCGGCCTCGAGGTGATCGCGGGGCGGACCTCGGGGCTCTTCCGGAACGGAGCCGGCGCGGCGCGATTCCTCGCGACGCGGCCGCGCGCCCTCCGGCGTGATCGTCCACGCCTCGCTCGGGCGGTGACACGTGCGCGGCGTCAACGACGTGCTCGGCACGAGCGTGCTGCGCGCGACCTGCACGGTGTGCCACGACACCCCGCAGGTGGGGAACCACTCGGTCGCGCTCCCGCTCGACCTCGGGCTCGCCGACGCGTCCCGGAGGGCGCCGGACCTGCCGCTCTACACGCTGCGGAACGTCGCGACGGGAGAGCGCATGCAGACGACCGACCCCGGGCGCGCGCTCGTCACCGGCAAGTGGGCGGACGTGGGCAAGTTCAAGGGGCCCATCCTGCGCGGGCTCGCCGGGCGCGCCCCGTACTTCCACAACGGCGCGGCGGCCACGCTGCTCGACGTGGTGCGCTTCTACGAGCAACGCTTCGGGCTCGCCCTCACGTCCGACGAGGAGGCGGACCTGGTGGCCTTCCTCCAGGCGCTGTAAACGACAGTTCGCGATTCGAGATCACCTCCGGTGTCTCGAATCGCGCTGTCGTCTAGCCATTTCGCAACCGGGCGCAGCCGCCGTTCGAAACCGAGCCGCACGCTACGCCGCCGCGGACTGGGCGCGCTCGGAGAGGCGCACCGAGACGAGCTTCGAGACGCCGGGCTCCTCCATCGTCACGCCGTAGAGCGTGTCCACCGTCTCCATGGTCCGCTTGTTGTGCGTGATGAGGATGAACTGGGAGCTCTTGCTCATCTCCTTCACGAGCTCGTTGTAGCGGCCGACGTTGGCCTCGTCGAGCGGCGCGTCCACCTCGTCGAGCAGGCAGAACGGCGTCGGCTTGATGAGGAAGATGGCGAAGATGAGCGAGACGGCGGTGAGCGCCTTCTCACCACCCGAGAGCAGGTTCACGCTCTGCAGCTTCTTGCCCGGGGGCTGCGCGAAGATCTCGACCCCGCCCTCGATCTCGCCTCCCTCGGGGTCCTGGGTCAGGACGAGCCCGGCGCGGCCGCCGGCGAACAGGCGCGGGAACACCTGCTGGAACTTCTCGTTCACGAGGTCGAACGTCTCGCGGAAGCGCTCGCGCGACGCGCGGTTGATCTTGACGATCGCCGTCTTGAGGTCGGAGAGCGAGGTCTCGAGGTCCGCCTTCTGCGTGCTCATGAAGCCGTGGCGGCTCGCCAGCTCGTCGTACTCCTCGATGGCGGTGAGGTTGATGGCGCCCATCCGCTCCGCCTGCGCCTTCAGCTCGTCGAGCCGCTCGCGCTCCTCATCGCCGGGCGGCCGCTGCATGTGGAAGCGCTGCACCTCCCACCTCAGCTCCGCCTGGCACCGCTCCCGGATCTGCTCCTCCAGGTGAGCGAGCGCGAGGGCCTGCTCGCGCGCGGTCAGCGCCGCCTCGCCGGCGGCCTGCGCGATCGCGTCGCCGCGCTGGCGCAGCGCGCGCAGCTCGCCGCCGCTCGCCCGCAGCGCCTCGCCGGCCGCATCCTGCCGGCCGCGCTCCTCCGCGAGCGCCTCCTTCACCTGGACGTGCTCCGCCTCGAGCCGGCCCATGTCGCCGTGCGTCCCCTCGATGCGACCGCGCAGCTCGGCGGCGCGGGCGTTCGCCTCGGAGAGCGCCGAGAAGAGCCGGGCGCGCCGCTCCTCGACCTCCCGCCGCGCCTCCTCCACGCGCCGGAGCGAGGCGCCCAGTGACTCCCGGCGCTCCGCGTCGGCGGCCACCTTCACCTTGAGGTTCATGAGCTGCGCCGTGAGGGCGTCGCCCTGCGCCTTCAAGGCGTCGGACGCTTGCGCCGCCTCGCGGGCGCGCTCCTCGGCGCGCGACTGCTCCGCCTCGGCGGTGGCGGCCTGGACCCGGTGCTCCTCCTCCTCGCGCGCGACGGCGGCGAGCCCCTCCTCCAGCGCGGCGCGCTCCGCCTCGAGCTGCCCCACGCGCTGCGCCTGCCGCTCCAGCTCCTCGCCGAGGCGCGCCAGGTCCTTCTCCTGCTCGAGGACCGCCAGGTCCTTCTCGCGCCCGTCCCGGTCGAGGCTCTTCAGCGCCGCCTCGAGCTGCAGCACGCGCGACTGCAGCGTCCGGTGGCGCTCCTGCGCGAGCGCGTACTCCGCCTCGAACTGGCGGACCGTGTCCTCCAGCTCCTGCACCTCGCGGCGCCGCTGCAGCGCGCCGTGCCCCTCGCCCTCGAGCGGGCCGCCGGTCACGACGCCGTAGGGGTCGAGCACCTCGCCGTCGAGCGTGACGAGCGTCTGCTGGTTCGGCGAGGCCTGCCAGATCTGGAGCGCGCTGGGCAGGTCGCGGACGATGACGGCGTCGCCGAGGAGGAAGCGCGCCACGCGCTCGTACGCGGGATCGTAGCGGACCACGTCGAGGCAGCCCGCGACGAAGCCCGGCTGGTCGCGGAGGACGTCGGCGGGGGACGCGCCGGGCTCGCGCAGGCGCGCGAGCGGGATGAGCGAGGCGCGGCCCTCGGCGGCGGACTTGAGGAAGTCGATCGCCTCGACGCCGTGCGAGTGGCTCTCGACGATGACGTACTGCAGTCGCTCCCCGAGCACCGCCTCGACGGCGGTCTCGTACTCGGGGGGCGCGCTCACCACGTCGGCGACGAGGCCGAAGATGCCGCGGTCCTTCTGGCCGTCGCCCTGGCCGGCGCGGGTCATCAGGCTGCGCACGCCGCGGCCGTAGCCCTCGTAGTTGCGCATGACCTCGAGCAGCGAGGTGAGACGGGCGCGCTTGTCGCCGAGCTCCTCGCGGAGCGTGATGAGCTTGGCCTCGTTCTGGATGAACTCGGAGCGGGTGCGCTCGAGCGTCTCCTCCTGCGCGCCGCGCTCCGCCTCGAGCCGCAGCTTGAGCTGGCGGGTCCGCCCGAGCTGGTCGACGTACTTCGAGCGCGAGCCGTCGAGCTCGACGGTGCGCCGGACGATGTCGTCGGCCTCGCCGCGGTTCTTGGCGAGCCGCACGTGCAGGTCGGCGCGCTGGCGCTCGAGCTGCTGCAGCTGGCTGCGGTGGCCGGCGGCGCGCCCGAGCGCGGCGCTCGCCTCGCTGCGCGCGGTCTCCACCTCGCCCAGGAGCGCGCCGCCGTCGCGGGCGAGGTCGCGGATCTTCACCTCCGCCTCGGCGAGGCGCGCCTCGTCGGCGCCGCCGAGCGCGCCCAGCTCCTCGCGCTGTCGCTCCAGGTCCTCGCGCTCCGCGGCGAGCGCCTCGGCCTGCGCCTTGAGCGCCTCCACCTCCGAGGCCTGCGCCCGGGTGCGCTCGCCGATCTGCTCGAGCTCGCGCGCGGCCGCCTCGACCGAGACCTGCGAGACGCGCTCCTGGCTCTCCAGCTCGTGCTCGCGCTGCGCCAGCTCCGCCGCGCGCCGCTCGACCTCGCCCAGGCGCACGCGCTCGGCGTCAATCGACCGGTCCACCTCGCCGAGGCGGGCCGCGATCTCCTGCGCCTCCGCGTCGAGCGCGGTCTTCTGCTCCTCCGCGGCGCGCCGGACCGCGGTGAGCTCGAGGTAGCGGCTCGCCGCCTGCGCCAGCTCGAGCTCGCGGATCTCCGCGCGCAGCGCCTTGTACTTCTCGGCCTTGCGCGCCTGCCGGTTGAGGCTCTCGAGCTGCTTGCCGAGCTCCTGCACGATGTCGGCGACGCGCATGAGGTTCTGCTGCGTCGCCTCCATCTTCCGCTCGGCCGCCTCGCGGCGCCTCTTGTACTTCGTGATGCCGGCCGCCTCCTCGATGATGGAGCGCCGGTCCTCGGGGCGCGCGGAGACGATCTGGCCGATGCGGCCCTGCTCGATGATCGAGTACGCGGTCCGCCCGACGCCCGACCCCATGAAGAGGTCGTTCACGTCCAGGAGGCGCGCCACGACCTTGTTGATGAGGTACTCCGACTCGCCGGTGCGGAAGAGGCGCCGGCCCACCACGATCTCGGAGAAGCCCTGGTACTGCGCCGGCAGCTCGCTCGGCCGGTCGTTCTCGAAGGTGATCATCACCTCGGCCATCGAGAGGGGCGCCTTCGACTCCGAGCCGTTGAAGATGATGTCCTCCATCGAGCGGCCGCGGAGCTGCCGGGCGGACTGCTCTCCGAGGACCCAGCGGATGGAGTCGGCGACGTTCGACTTGCCGCAACCGTTCGGCCCGACGACGCCCGTCACGCCGCCGCCGAAGGACACGACCGTGCGGTCCATGAAGGACTTGAAGCCGACGATATCGAGGCGCTTGATGCGCATCCCGTGGGCGTAGCACACCCCATGGGCGCTTTCAACCAAGCCCTGGAATGATCGAGGCTTTTCGCGCGCGGGGCGCCGCTCGCGACCCGAGCCTCCGGCGCGGTGGGCCTGCCCAGACGCGCGGTTTTGCCCATGAAAACGTGCCGTTGCGTGACGCTGCACGTATGGTCATTCAGGCGCTTTCCGGCTCGATCCCGGCAGGGGCTGCACGCGATAGACTCCCCGCCCGCATGTCCTTCGTCCAGTCTCTCGCCGCGCGCCTGCTCGCCGCCCTCGTCGTCCCAGCCGCCGTGGGCTGGTATGTGGCGTCGTCGCTCTTTCCGCTCACCGGCGCACAGCGCGACAGCGTGCGCCTGGCGATCCCGGCCGCGATGCTCGCCGCCGGGCTCGTGGCGGCTGCGGCGATCGGCCGGTTCGCCGCGACCATCCGGCGCGCGCTCGACGCCGAGTCCGAGGACGAGCGCGGCCCGCTCCGCCGCCGCGCCACCCTCAGCGCGCTGCGCCTCCCGGCGCGGATCGCGGGCGTGCTGCTGCTCCTGTCGGGCGGCCTGGTGGCGGTCGTCGTCATGCTCGAGGTGCGGCAGGGGCTCGCGCCCGATCTGGCGGTCGCCGCCGCGGCCGCCGGCGCGGCCTTCGCCGTCATGACCGCGATGCTGGGCTACTCGGTGGGCGCGGCGAGCGTCGCCACCGCGATCGTCGAGCTCGGGTCGGTGGACGGCCGCGAGGGCGGGACGCTGCGGGGGAGGGTGCTCGTCGTCTGCTACGGCCTGCTCGCGATCGCGACGCTCCTCATCGGCTCGGTCGCGTACGCGCGCTACCGCACCGACTCCGACGCCCAGTACCTCGACGACGCCCGCTCGGCGCAGGAGCACGGCGCGCGCTGGCTCGCGACGAAGGGGCCTGCGGCCGCCGCGGAGCTCGTCCACCTCTCGACGGGCGCGCCGACCGCCATCGTCACCCAGGGCGGCGCCCTCGTGGCGCGCGCGGGCGACGGTGCCCCGGGGATGCTCTCCGGACCGCCGGCGGCCGGATCGGGCATCGAGGTCGTCGGCGGGGGCTGGCGCGTCCGGCGCGCCGTCGGGGCGCTCACCATCGTGAGCTTCCTCTCGGAGGCGCCGCTCCGCGACCGGCGCGCGGCGTTCTGGGGCGAGGCGTCGCTGCTCGGGCTGGCGCTCTTCGCCGCCGCGGCGCTCCTCGTGTGGCTCGCCGCGAAGAGCCTCACCATCCCGGTCGGTCTGCTCGGGCAGGCGGCGGGGCGCATCGCGGCGGGCGACCTGACGGCGAGCCCGCCCTCCGTGTCGCGCGACGAGCTGGGTCAGCTCGCGGCCGACTTCCGCCGCATGGGGCGCGGCCTCTCGCAGCTCGTCACCGACGTCCAGGCCGCGAGCCGCGGCGTCGAGGAGGCGACGCGCGACATGGGCGAGATCGGCGGGCGCGTGAAGGGGGGCGCGGGGGAGGAGCACGGGCGGGTGCTCGCCGTCGAGGCGGCGGTCGAGGCGATGCAGGGGTCGGTGGCGATGGTGGGACACGGCGTGGAGGGCCTCGCCGACTACGTCCACTCCACGAGCTCCGCCGTGGGCGAGATGGCGGCCGCGCTGGAGGAGGTGCGGCGGCAGGCGTCGGAGCTCGAGCGGCGGATGGAGAGCACCGCCGGTGACGTCGAGAGGCTGTCCGAGTCCGGGCGGCGCGCCCAGACGCAGCTCGGCGCGCTCGACGCGCTGGCCGGGAGCGCGCAGGGCACGCTCGCGTCCGTGTCGGCCTCGCTCTCCGGCCTCGAGACGATCGCCATCGGCAGCCAGCTCGCGGCGGCCCAGGCCGCCGAGATGGCCGAGCACGCGGGCGGCGTCGTCCAGGAGGCGGTGAGCGGCATCGAGAGCCTGCGCTCCGCCGTGGGCGACGCGAAGAAGCGCGTGACGGTGCTAGGGCGCCGCTCGGACGACATCGACCAGATCCTGGACTTCGTCGGCGAGGTGGCCGGCCGCACGAACCTGCTCTCGCTCAACGCCTCCATCATCGCGACGCAGGCGGGCGAGCACGGCAAGGCCTTCGCCGTCGTGGCGGACCAGATCCGCGAGCTCGCGTCCCAGATCTCCTCCTCGACCAAGTCCATCGGCGAGATCATCCGGGCGGTGCGCGACGACGTGAGCGGGACGGCCCGCCTCATCGACCGCGGCGACGAGCTGGCCAGCGCGGGCGTGGCGCACGCGCGCAAGTCGCTCGACGCGCTGCGCGAGATCCGCACCGCGACCGCGAAGGGTCACGAGACCGCGGCCGCGATCCGCGATGCGGTGCAGGCGCACGCGAGCTCGACGCGCGACGTCTCCAACCTCGTGAGCTCGGTCGCGGAGAGCTCCCTCTCGCTCACCGAGGCGGTCCAGATGGTCGGCAAGAGCGTCTCGGCCGTGGGCGCGGTCTCGCGCGGGGTGGGCGCGCTCGCCGACAAGGTGAGCCGCGCGCTCGAGGAGCAGACGGGCCTCGGGCGGCAGCAGCTCGAGAGCCTCGAGCGCATCAACGCGATGCTGGCGGACATCACCCGCGCCGTGGCGAACCACGACGACGCGACGCGCCGCGTGAGGGCGGTCCTCGCGCACCTCAGCCGGTCGGCGAGGCAGCACGAGGGCGTCGTGGTGGAGCTGTCGGCGGTGGGCGACCGCCTGACCGCCCGGTCGAGGGCCCTGGCGGAGCGCGTCGCGAAGTTCAAAATTTAGTTGCACGACGCCCCTGGCGCCCACCAAGCAAGGGCGTCCCCGGCAGGTGCAACCATGCTCGAGCTCCTTCAGCGCGTCATCAACCTCGCCTGGCGGCGGGATGGCGCCGTGCTCCGTGAGGTCCGCATCTCCGGCGCGCGCGTCTGGTACGCGGAGTTCCGGCCGCGGGCGGCGGATCTCGAGAAGCTGCGGGCGGCTCGCTCCCAGCAGGGGGGCTCGCTGCATGGCCTGCCCAGGGCGCCCACGATGGTCCTCTTCCACGGCCTCGGGGCGTCGAGCACGAGCTACTACCAGCTCATCCCGCACCTCCGGGGCGCCTACCGGGTCATCGTCCCGGACCTGCCCGGCTACGGGCTCTCCCGGCCGCCGAGGGGCCGCGAGTTCCTCGGCTTCGACGAGCTCGTCGACGTGGCGGAGAAGCTCGTGGCGCGCGTGGCGCCCCGCGGCGCCTACCTGGCCGGCAACTCCATGGGCGGCTGGATCGCCGCCAAGCTCGCGGCGCGGCGCCCCGAGCTCGTGCGCGGGATGGCCCTGCTGAATCCGGGCGGACCGGCGCTCCGCGTGGAGGACTGGGTGGACTTCGCGCGCATCATCATGGCGGAAGAGCGCGGGGCCGTCGACGAGTGGCTCTCGCGCATGTTCCACCGCCCGCCGCTCGTCATGCGCCTCTTCAAGCGCGACTTCCGCCGCATCATGAAGGGGCCCTCGGTGTCGCAGCTCATGACGACGCTGAAGCCGGAGGACTTCCTCACCGAGGCGGAGCTGCGGCGGGTGAAGGGTCCGGCGGTGCTGGTCTGGGGCGAGCGCGACCGGCTCATCCCGGACGGCTGCCGCGCCTTCTACCTCTCGAACCTGAAAGGCGTGCGATACGAGCCCGTCGCCGACTGCGGCCATTGCCCGCAGCTCGAGTGTCCGCACCGCACCGCGGAGATCCTCGTCGAGCTGCCCGGGATGGCGGCGAAGCAGGCGGCGCGCCCGGCCGCGGGCGGCGGGCGCAGCGGGACGCCCGTGCCGTCGCGCCGGCGCGGCGGGTTCGTGGCGGTGGCGAGGGCGCCGAAGGCGTGAGCGCGAGCGAGCTAGGGCGCCATCCGCGCCTGCGGCTGCGCCACGGTCCCGAAGATCTGGAAGCCGTACGCGCCCTCGCGGCCGCGCGCCTGCGCGAGCGCCATCTCGACGATCCCCCTGAACCCCGACGTGCCGCTCTTCGTCCAGAAGCCGTCGCGGATCTTGAGCCGCGCGTGCCCGAAGATCTGCGCCACGGCGAGGCGCGGCTGCAGCACGCAGTAGAGTCCCTCGCCGCTCACCTCGAGGTCGTCGCTCTTCGCGTCGAGCTGGTCGAAGGTGAGCTTGCCGTCCTTCACCACCGCCTTCGCGGTGATCTGCCCGAGCGCCATCTTGGGCAGCGTCAGCGCGCCGCCCATCCCGGGGATCGGCATCTCGCCGCCGTTCACCGCCGCCTGCTCCACCAGGAGGTCGAGGTGGCCGGCGCTCTTGGGCGGCTCCTTCTCGTCGACGGTGAGGTCGAGATCGCCCTTCACGACGCCCGCCATGTCGACGCCGGTCGCCTTGCGCAGCGGCGCGGCGCGCGAGAGGTCCACCCCCGCGATCGTGGCGACCACCCGTCGGCTCGTCTTCGCGTCCTCGGCGTACCCCTTCACGCGCCCGTCGAAGAGCGTCGCGTCGAAGGCGACCGAGCGCCGCCCGAGCACGAGCGGCCACAGCCGCAGCGACGCGTCGAGCTTCTCGATCGGGATGCGGAGCCCGTCGCGCGACTCGAGCGTCACGCCCGACATGCCGATGCCGGCGAACCCCGCCGGCCGCACCTCGACGACCGAGATCTGCCAGCCCTGGGCCGCCGCCTCCATGACGAGCCGCTCCTTCACCGCCTCGGCGGGGAACGTCTGCCGCAGCGCGAAGAGGAAGGCGAGGAAGGCGAAGACGCCATAGGCGGTCCAGCGCTGCCACCGCTTGAGCTTCAGGTCCATCGGCTAGCCCTTGAGCTGGTAGGTCGCGATGACGATGGTCACGTCCACCGCGTTGGGGTCGTCGTTGCGCGTCCGCATGGCGAGGCGGCGGACCTTCACCACCCCCGGACCGCGCTCGAGGTCCGCGAGGAGCGCCGAGAGCCGCGGCAGGTCGAGGCGCGCCAGGTTCACCTCGACCGTGTCCTCGACCACCTTGTCCGCCGCCGACGCGCCGCCGGAGGTGCTCGGCCGGAGGTCGTTCACCTCGATCCCGAGCCGCTGCCCGGTCTGGGCGACGAAGCTCATGAGCTGCAGCGGCGGGCCCTTGAGCTTCGCCTCGAGCGCCGCGCGCTCCGCCTGCCCGTGGCGATAGCCCTGGGAGAGCTTCCCGACCTGCGCGAGGACCTGCGTCTTGCGGTCGATGTTCGCCTCGCGCGCCGCGATCCCGCGCTGAACCTTCACGGCGCCGAGGAACATGATGAACGCGACCACCGCGACGCCGGCCGCGGAGACGAGCACGCGCTCGCGCGGCGCGAGCCCGGAGAACCACGCCTCGAGGTCGGCCCTGAGCTTGCGGAGGGCTTCCATGCGCTACCCCCTCCCCGCCGGCTTCTCGCCGGTGTCGCAGGTGAGATCGGAGTCGATCGTGAACTCGAACTTGCCGTCGCTCGACCGCTTGCGGGCCCCGCCCGAGCGCGCGTCGCCGAAGCAGCGCGAGGTGCGCAGCGCGCTCACGATCTTGTCCACGTTCTCGGGGGCGTCGGTGGCGCCCTGGAGGTGGAGCTTGTCGCGCGTGATCTCGATGCGGTCGAACCGGAGCGGCACGTTCTGCGGCGTGCGGACCGAGAGCTCGGTGAAGATGTCGACGGCGGAGTTCTTCGGGATGGAGGCCGCAGGGGTCCCCTTGCCCCGCAGCGCCGCCACCGCCAGCTCGTCGTTCTCGTAGCACTTGCCCACGAGCTTCTGGGTCGCGTCGCAGAGCGCCTTGTCGAGGAGCGCCTCCTGGCGCTGCAGCGCGAAGACCTTCACGCCCGACGACACGATGGCGAGGAGGACCACGAGCGTCACCCAGGCGCCGAGGCGCGCCACCTTGCCGCGCAGGTGCTGGAAGTCGCGCGTGTAGGAGAGCTCCCCGCGGCGCAGGTTGAGGCGCGGCGCGCGGGAGCCCTGGTGCCCGCGGAGCGCCAGCGCCAGCGCCAGCACGAGCGAGGTCGCCTCCTCCGGGGCGATGCGCTCGGCCGCCGGGCCCGCCAGCGCGAGCGGCTCGACGACGCCCTCGACGTCCGCAGCGAGCGCCGCGTCGAGCCCGGGGAGGCGCGCCGCGTCGCCGGCGAGCAGGAGCCGCCACACGCGCCGGGGTGCCGGCCCCGACCGCGCGCGCCAGGCGCGCAGCGTCGTCCGGACCTCCCGCGCCAGGTGCACGACCGTGGGACTGGCGCCGGCGGGGAAGGTGCGCGCCACCTCGCACGCGCCGTTCACGACGACGCACAGGCTGGTGCGGCTCGCGCCCACGTCGAGCACCGCCTCGGCGTCGCCAGCGTCCGCCTGCGCCGCCTCGCCCGCGAGCACGCCCGCGCCGAAGAGGGCGGCGTAGGCCGGGCCTGGCGGGACGACGGCGCGCGGGTCGACGCCCGCCGTCGCGAGCCCCTCCAGCAGCGCTGCCAGCTCGTCCTTCTTCACCACGGAGACGAGGAGGTCGGTCTTGCCGTCGCGGGCCTGGAGCGGCTGCCAGTCCCACGCGACCTCCGCGAGGTCGAACGGGATCTGGCTCTCGACCTCGAAGCCGATGGTCTGCTCGATGCGGCGCGGATCGGTGAAGGGGAGCGTGACGACGTGCGACGCGGACGCGCCGGGGAGCGCCACGACGGCCGCGTCGAAGGCGAGCCGTTGCTCGGCGAGGAGCGCCCGCACCGCCTCGACCTGGCGATCGCGCAGCGGCGCCGCGCCCTCGCCGCCGGGCGCGAGCTGCGCCCGAGCGGCCGCCGTCACCGTCCAGCTGCGGTAGGCGCTCTCCACCACCACCGCCTTGACGCTCGCGGCGCCGATGTCGAGCCCCAGGATGCGCTGGGCCATGGTGTCACTCCTCGTGCCAGTGGAGGAGCCGGCCCTGGTCCTGCGCCAGCCCCTCGGCACGCCTCTGGTCGAACGTCACGACCACGTCGATGGTCTTGTGGACGTCGCCGGCGACGCCGGCGGCGCGGATATGGAACGTGCTGGAGCTGTCGCCGAAGGCGCTCATCGGATTCTGCGCCTGCGTGTAGATGGGGTCGACGGCCACGCCGAGCGCCGAGAGGACGCTCGCGAACTGCGAGGCGGTGATCGACATGAACGGGAGCGGCTTCAGGAGCGCCAGCGCCGCTCTGAGCTTCTGCAGGAAGGCGGGATCGGCGAGCGCGGGCTGCGGGATGCCGCGCGGCTTGGACATGATGAGCGCGTTCACGATGAGCTGCTGCGGGTCGTCGGTGTTGACGTTGATGCGCGCGTTCGCGTCCGAGTAGACGGTGAGCTTGTCACCGAACGCCGCGAAGGCGGCGTCCGAGACGCCGGCCACCATGAAGAGCTCGTCGAGCGAGTCGAACGGGGCGTTCTTCGCCTTGTATCGATCCGGCAGGCGGTCGTACAGCGCGTTCTCGTCGCCGAAGCCGTTCTCGAACGGCTTCGCCGGGTCGGCGGTGAAGACCGAGCTCGTCTCGTCCTCGTCCTCCCAGTCCTTGAGGGCGCCGAACAGGTCCTTGCGCGAGACGCGCAGGCCGTTCGCGTCATCCTCGTCGAAGAGGAAGTCCCACCTCGGGTCCTGGACGAGCTGCGCGAGCCGCAGCGTCTGCGCCGCAGGCAGCGCGCCGATCCCGTCGAATTGCCGGACGTTGATCTTGCGCTCCTCGTCCTCGATCGTGGCGTGGAACGAGCCCTCGATGTCGGTGAACACGCGCCGCGTGCCCTGCTGCGGCGCGGCGCCGTCGGGGGCGGCGGCGGCCGGCGCCGCCTGCGGGCCCGCCCCGCCGCCGCCGCCCAAGAAGAGCGCGGCTGCGGAGGAGTCGACGGGCACGAGGTCCCAGAGCCGGAGCGCGATCTTCGGCGCGGCGCTCGCGCCCGGCGCGCCGCCACCGAGCGGGGTGGCCGCGGCGTTCGTCACCGCGTCGAGCCGCTGCTGGAAGTTGAGGACGAGCCGCGACATGGCGACGGCGCTCCTCGCGAGGTAGGTGGCGCGCAGCTCGTCGCGCGCGTTCGCCGCCATCTGGAGGGAGACGCGCGTGTTGTAGGCGAGGTCGACCGAGACCGCGGTGAGGATCGCGATCGCGGTGATCGCGACGAGCAGCGCCGCGCCGCGCTCGCGCTGTCCCCACCGCCTCGTGTGTCCGGTGCGTGCCATGGTCAGAAGCTCAGCGGACGGATGATGGCGACGCGCGCCTGCGTCTCGAACGCGCGCTCCTTGCCGTCCGGCATCTTGAGGCCGAGGCGAACCTTCACCCGCGTGGGCAGCACGTTCGCGTGCTCGGCGCTGTTGGTCACCCACTCGCGCGCCCAGTCCTGGCGCTTCCAGTCCCAGTACTGGACGTCGAAGGTGGCGACGTGCTCGCAGACGACCTCCTTCGCCCCGCCGCGATCGGGCTCCTCGTCGATGTGCGCCTTCTCGCGGCGGAAGAGCACGCTGTCCCCCGGCCGCGCGGGATCGGGCTCGACGGTGTACTCGACGAGCGACTGGTCCGACTCCTTGGCGTCCTGGACGAGGCGGGCGTGGCTCATCGTCGTGAAGAGGAGGTCGTCGCGGTCCCCGCCGTCCTTGCCGCGGAAGACCGTGAGCGGCTCGCGGAAGCGCTTGTGGTCGTAGTGGTCGGAGAGGAACGCCTGCGAGAGCTCCCGGGAGAGCCGCGTCAGCGCGACCCGCGCCGACGAGAAGCGCTCGTCCTGCGACTCGGTGAGCTCCTTCGCCGCGTAGATGCGCTGGAAGGCGCCCGTCACGGTGACGCCGATGATCGCCGTGATGGCGACCGCGATCATGACCTCGATGAGCGTGACGCCGCGCGCGCCGCGCCCGCCGGAGGTGACGCCGCTCATCGCGCGCTCCCTCTCGAGCCGGCGCCCGGGACGCCCGCTGCCTGGACGGTGCCCACGAGGTTGGGCGGGACCTCCGGGTTGTCGCCGCGCGCGCCGTTCGGCGCCTTCGGGTTCAGGACGAGGCTGCGCGCCGGTTCCCGTCAGGGCGCCCGCGGCGCCCGCGGCGCCCGCGGCGCCCATCCCGCCCATCACCTTCGCGATGAGGTCCTGCGCGTCCGCGCCGCCGCCGGCGAGGAGCGACACGAGCTGATCGGCGGAGAGATCGCCGTCCGGCTTGACGAGCTGGAAGCGCCAGTGGAGGTCGGGGCGCCCGGCGTCGGTGAAGTCGCCCTCCTCCTCCTGGTCGAAGTCCTTGAATCCCTCGTCGTCGTACTTCTGCTCGAGCTCGGCCATCTTGCCGCGCGCGAGGAGCGTCGCGGCGGAGAGGTCGCGCGCATAGGCGTGGTTGCGCAGCGCGTTGCCCGAGAGGTCGGCGATCGCCATGAGCGCCGCCGCGAGCAGCGCCAGCGCGACCATGACCTCGAGCAAGGTGAACCCACGCGTCCTCCTCCCTCTCCCTGGAAGGGAGAGGGCCGGGGAGAGGGTCGGCGTACCGGGAGCGATCACGGCCGCGGCACCTCCGGCTTGCCGGTCACGACCTTCGCGCGGCCCGTGAACGGCTGCGTCAGGACCGAGTAGACGTTGTCGCCGTCGGCGATCGGGATGCGGGCCGCCTCGGCCTGGCCGTGCGCGTAGAAGTAGACGTAGGCCATGCCCTTGGTGGAGGGCTCGCGCTGGTGCTCGCTCCACACGTCCACGAACGCGGCGCTGCCCGGGAGCGCGCGCTTCCGCGCGAGGCGGTCCGCGAACTGGCCGAACTTCGCGCGGGCGAGGAGCCTGCGCTTCTCGGCGTCGCGCTCGTCGGGGAAGCGCTCCTCGAGCGCCGCGTCGTCCTCCTCGCGCTGGAACCCCGTCGCGAGCTCGCGCGCGGCGTAGACGCGGTCCTTCGTGCACTCCGCCCACCACGCGCTCGCGTCGAGGTCGATCGCGAGCCGGCAGGTCTCGTGCCGCAGCGCCGCCGTCTCGAAGAGGTAGCGCGCCGCGCCCGAGAGCTCACCCGCGGCCGCGCGCGCGTTCGCGCCCGTGACCGAGCTCAGCGCGGGCACGGCGGCCGCCGCCAGGACCGCGAGGATCGCGATCACGATCAACAGCTCGATGAGCGTGAATCCACGGCGCTGCGTCATCCCGGCTCACTGGTTGACGATGTCGGCGTTGTCGCCCTCGCCGCCAGGTTGGCCGTCGGCGCCGTAGCTCTTGATGTCGAACGAGTCCTGATGGGCCTGGCCCGGGTACAGGTAGATGTAGTCGTGGCCCCATGGGTCGTGGAGGCCCGCCTTGCACTTCCCGGCGCTGACGACGGCGACGAGCCCCTCCTCGGCGGTCGGGTAGCGGCCCTTGTCGACCTTGTAGAGGTCGAGGCAGTTCTCGAGCGTGTGCAGGTCGGTCCTCGCCTGCTTGATCTTGGCGTCCGAGAGCTGGCCGACGACGTTCACCGCCACCGCCGCGGCGATGAGGCCGAGGATGGTGATGACGACCATGATCTCGATGAGGGTCATGCCGCGCTCGCGGCGGCGAGCGGCGGAATCCGTGCGCGCTTGCATCTAGGCACCTCCGGCGAGGGTGTTGATCTGGAGAATGGGCATCAGGATCGAGAAGACGATGAACGCCACCACGACGCCCATCGCCACGATCATGAACGGCTCGAGCAGCGCGGTGAGCGCGCCGATCTTGGTGTCGACCTGGGCGTCGTAGGCGTTCGCGACGTTGGTGAGCATCTCCTCGAGCTGACCGGAGCGCTCGCCGATGGCGACCATGTGGTAGACGAGCGGCGGGAACTCGCCGGAGCGCTTGAGCGGCGCGGCGATGCTCTCGCCCTCGGTGATGGCCTCGCGCGACGCCTCGATGACGCTCGCGAGCCGCACGTTCCCTACGATGTTCTTCACGATGTCGAGGGACGTGAGCAGCGGGACCCCGCTCTTGAGGAGCGTGGCGAGCGTCCGGCTGAAGCGCGCGATGGCGATCTGGCGGATGAGGCTCCCGAAGAGCGGCGCGGTGAGCACCCAGCGATCCCAGGCGGCCCGGCCGGCCGGCGTCTCACGCCAGCGCACCAGCAGCGCGACGACCGCGGCGAAGAAGAGCAGGAACGCCCACCACCAGTCGTGGACGGTGGTGGAGAAGGCGATGAGGCCGCGGGTGGTCCAGGGGAGGACGACCTTCGTGTCGTCGAAGATCTTGGTGATCTTCGGGATGACGACGCTGAAGAGGATCCCCATGATGACCGTGCCGATGCCGAGCATGGCGGCCGGGTAGGTGAGCGTCGCGATCACCTTCGACCGCAGGCGCGCCTGCGACTCGGTGAAGTCCGCCAGGCGGACGAGCACGATCTCGAGCGCGCCCGACGACTCGCCGGCGCGGATCATGTTCACGTAGAGCGTCGTGAACACCTTCCCCTGCGACGCCAGGGCGTCGGCCAGCGAGCTGCCCTCGTTCACGCGCTGCCGGACGTCGGAGATGATGCGCTTCATGCGCTCATGGTCGACCTGGTCGACGAGCGCGCCGAGCGCCTCGACGAGCGGCACGCCCGCGCCGACGAGCACCGCGAGCTGGCGGGTGGTGATGGCGATGTCGTCGGCGCTGATGCGCCTCCCCACCCAGCGGCGGACCGAGACGTCGCGCTTGGCGGCGGCCGCGGCCTCCTTCTGCCCGAGCACCTCGGTGAGGAAGAGCCCGTCGCGGCGCAGCGTCACGCGCAGCGTCTTCGGCGAGTCGGCCTCCTTGAGGCCCTCGATGCTCTTCCCGCGCTGGTCGAGCGCCTTGTACTCGAAGACCGGCATCTACCCTTCCGCCGCGGTCAATGGATGTCCTCGGCCGTCACCGACAGCACCTCGGCAGCCGTCGTGATGCCGCGGGCCACCTTGAAGGCGCCGTGCTCGAGGAGCGTCAGCATGCCGCGCTCGACGGCCGCCTTCTTGATGGTGCCCGAGTCCACGTTCTTGAGGACGAGCTGGCGCACGTCGTCGTCGACCAGCATGAGCTCGTAGATGCCGGTCCGGCCCTGGTAGCCGGTGTTCTGGCAGGCCGGGCAGCCCTGCGAGCGGTAGAGGACCTTCGGGTTCCCGGCCTGCGCCAGGATCTTCGGCGTGATGCTCGCCTGCTCCAGCTCCTCCTTCGTCGGCGCGTAAGCCTTCTTGCACTCCGGACAGAGCACGCGCACGAGGCGCTGCGCGAGCACGCCCACGAGCGAGGACGCGACGAGGAAGGGCTGCACGCCCATGTCCGCGAGGCGCGTCATCGCGCCGGCGGCGTCGTTCGTGTGGAGCGTCGAGAAGACGAGGTGGCCGGTGAGCGACGCCTGGATCGCGATCTCGGCCGTCTCGCGGTCGCGGATCTCGCCCACCAGGATGATGTCCGGGTCCTGGCGGAGGAAGGAGCGGAGACCCGACGCGAAGGTGAGGTCGATCTTGGGGTTGATCTGGACCTGCCCGACGCCCTTGAGCTGGATCTCGACCGGGTCCTCGATGGTGAGGATGTTCAGGTTCGGCGAGTTGATCTTCGAGAGCGCGGCGTAGAGCGTGGTGGTCTTGCCGGAGCCGGTCGGGCCGGTGACGAGGACGATGCCGTGGGACCGCGTGATGAGCGTGTCCATGATGCGGAGCTGCCACGGCTCGAAGCCGATCGACTCGAGGTCGAGGAGCACGTTCGACTTGTCGAGGAGGCGCATCACGATGCGCTCGCCGTGCGAGGTGGGCACGGTCGAGAGCCGGATGTCCACGTCCTTGCCGGCGATCTTGATGCGGATGCGCCCGTCCTGCGGGAGGCGCTTCTCGGCGATGTTGAGCCCGCCCATGATCTTGATGCGGCTGGCGAGCGCGGCCTGGATGCGCTTCGGCGGCCGGATCACCTCGCGCAGCTCGCCGTCGATGCGATAGCGGACGGTGAGGTCGCGCTCCTCGGGGTTGATGTGGATGTCGCTCGCCCGCTCCTTCACGGCGCGGAAGAGGAGCGAGTTCACGAGGCGGATGATGGGCGCTTCGTCGTCGGCCTCCAGGAGGTCGGTCGGCTCCTCGAGCTCGTGCGCGACGCTCTCGAGGTCCTCCGTCTCGAGGCCCTCCATGATCTTGTCGTGCTCGTCCGACGCGCGGTCGTACACGGTGTTGATCGCGTCGAGCACGGCCTGCGCCGTCGCGAGCGTCGGCTCGACGCGCGTGCCGAGCAGGATGGCGAGGTTGTCGAGGGCGGCGGTGTCGAGCGGATCGGCGACCACGACGCGCGTCGCGCCGTCTTCCGCCGGCCCGATGGGGAGCACCTTCGCGGTCTTCGCGAAGTTGATGGGGACCTTCTTCGCGAGGTCGGCCGACGCCTCCTCGGCGTCTACGCGCACGACGAAGGGGAGGTCGAGCTGGGCGGCGAGCGCCCGCAGCACGTCCTCCTCGGAGGCCGCCTTCATGCGGACCAGGATCTCGCCCACGCGCACGCCTGCCTGGTCGCCCCGCTGGGCGGCGAGCGCCTCCTCGACCTTCTCGGGCGCGAGCCCGGCCGTGTGGACGAGGATCTCCCCGAGCGGGAGACCGCACAGGGCAGCGGCGGGCGTCGCGGTCGCGAGCGGGCGCGGGGCCACGGGGGCGGTGGTCGGGATGGAGTCGGGCATGGCGGAACCTAGTGAAACACCTCGCGACGCGCGCTCATTCACGCGCCCTGGGCGCGGGGAAGGGCCCCGGGCGCGGGGACCGGCACCGCCCCGCCCTCCGGCGCGGGAGGCTGGCCCTCGGGCCGAGGGCCGGAGGGAGGCGTCGCAGGCGGCGCCTCGCGGCCGGGCTCGGGCGGTGGCGCGCCGCGGCCGCGCGGGGACGTCGAGCCCTCGCCGGGGGCGCCCGGGCCGCCGTTCTCGAGCTTGAGCGACTCCGCCTCGACGTCCTTGCGCAGCTTCGTGTAGGGGCCCGTCTTGCGCGCGTAGTCGATGTGGACGTCGTAGCCCGGACCGTGCCCGTAGAACTGGTCGATGAACTCCTGCTGCTCGCGCCGCTTCCGCTCGTAGATGCGCCGGTAGTCGGACTGATCGTGAATGATGTACGGCGTGAGGAAGAGGAGGAGATTCGTCTTCGTCTTCGTCGTGACGCTGTCGCGGAAGAGCCAGCCCAGCACCGGGATGTCGCCCAGCAGCGGCGTCTTGTGGACCGACGCGATGGTGCGCTCCTGGATCAGTCCACCGATCACGATGGTGCTCTGGTCCTTCACCGAGATGTTCGTCTTCACGGTGCGCTTGGCGGTGGTCGGGCCGAGCTGCGGGTCCTTGCTCGCGATCTCCTCCGTCTGCTCGTCGAGCTGCAGGCGGACGTTGTCGCCCTCCGTGATCTGCGGCTTGATGCGCAGGCGCAGCTCCACGTTCTGGCGCTGGATGGGCGCGAAGAACGAGCCGAGGCCGCCGAGGCCGCCCAGCAGGGAGCCGAAGCCGGCGACGTTCGAGCCGGTCGTCGTGGTCGTGCCGGTGGTGGTGCCGAGGTTCAGGCCGCCCGGGGAGAAGCCGGCCTGGAACGGGACGTTCTGGCCGACCGTGATCTCGGCGTCCTCGTTGTCGGTCGCGAGGATGTGCGGCGTCGAGATGACGTTCACGTCGGAGCTCGTCTGGAGCGCCTGCACCAGGATGGAGAGGCTCGAGATGGGGAAGACGTCCTTCAGCTGCGCGGAGATGGGGCCGACGAGGCCCGTGAGGAAGCCACCCAGCTTGATGAGGCTCGACACGTCGAGCGAGTTGATGCGCCCCGTCTCGGAGCCGAGCGGGATGAAGCCCGTGCCGTCCGCCGTCTTGTAGGGGAGGGCGGTGTGCATCGAGACGCCGAATTGGTTCTCGTCCTGCAGGTTCACCTCGAGGATGACCGCCTCGACGAAGACCTGGCGCCGCGGCCGGTCGAGCTTCTCGACGAGCCGCTGGATGGTGGCGAAGTCGGAGCCGCTGGCGAGCACGAGCAGGGCGTTCGCGACCTTGTCCGCCGTGACCTTCACCTCGCCGGCGAACAGCGCTGCGGTCGTGGCGCCGCCCGCGCCGGCGGCCGCCGCGGCGGGCGCCTGGACTGGCTGGAACGGCTGCGCGACCCCGGCGGGCGCGCCGGTGGTCTGCCGCCGCGTCGAGCTCTGCCCCTGCGCCAGCGCCGAGAGCGTCTGCGCCAGGTCTTCGGCGGCGGCGTTCTTCATGAAGAGGACGTGTATCTGCCCCTCGCCGGCGGTGGGCAGGTCGAGCTGGTCGACGAGGTCCTTGATGCGCTGGAAGCTCTTGTCGTCGGCGATCACGACGAGCTTGTTCGTGCGCTCGTCCGCCATGACCTTCGAGATCGAGACCTCCTCGGGGGCGGCGCTCGTGGCCGGCGCCGGCGCGGGCGCGCCCGGCGTGCCCGGGGCGACGCCGCCGATGACGGGGCGCCGTCCGGCCGGCTTCCCGGGCTGGCTCGGGCCCGACTGGAAGATCTGGTTCACCTTGTCGGCGAGGTCGCGCGCGGAGGCGTAGCGCACCTGGATGAACCGGATGAGCTCGCCCGAGCCCGGCTTGTCGAGCGCGTCGAGGAGCCGCTCGATGCGGCGGACGTTGAGCCCGATGTCGGTGATGATGAGGACGTCGGGCGGGATCGACTGGATGTCCGCGCCCTGGGGCGAGGTGAAGTTCCCCATGATGCCGCGGAGCTGGTCGGGATCGGCGTAGTGCAGCTTGAAGAGCTTCGTGACGGGCTGCTCCATCGCGGGGGCCTCGGACCCGTCGTCGAGGAGCGTCGGGATGGGCGTCTTCTTGGCGTCCGCGATGCGGATGAGCTTGTAGTAGCGGCCCGAGGGGTAGACGGCGATGTTGTTCGCCGTGAGGGACGCCAGGAACGCGGCGTACGCCTCCTCGGCGGTGACCGGCGTCTTGGAGAGCAGCGTGATCTTCCCGCGCGCGATGTCCTCGGTGTAGGCGAAGTTCCGGCACGTCCACCGGCTCGCCTGCTCGAGCACGTCCACGATCTCGGCCTTGTTGAAGGCGAGCAGGAAGCGGCCCTGCATCGGCGTGCAGTGGCCGTCGGCGCGGGCCGCGCCGCCCGCGTTGCCGGCCTCGCCGTCGGTGGCGGGCGTCGTCACGGCGGTGCCACGGCCGCCGGCGCCCGGCGGCGGGGGGGGCGCGGGCTGCGGCGCGGGCTGCGTTCCGGGCGCCCCCGCGGGCGGCTGCTGCTGCGGCATGATGTTGGGAGGACCGCGGCGCGGCGCGCCCGGCGCTCCGGGGACCGGCGCGCCCGGCGGCGGCGTGCGACTCGGCTGCTGCTGCGCAAGCGCGAGCACGGGAATGGCTGCGAGGATCGGGAGGAGCTTGCGCATGTTCGGGAGCTCGCGGGACCCTCGCTTCAGGTCCCGGTGACGTTGTACTCCTTGCGGATGATCTGGCCGTTGCGCTCGATCTCGATGGTGATGTGCGATGACTCGCGGAGCTTCTGGTACACCTCGAGCGCCTTGTCCGGTGAGTTGATCTCGTAGCCGTTGATGCGCTGGATGACGTCGCCGTTCTCGACGCCGATGGCGGAGTAGAGCGACCCGGGCTGGATCGAGAACAGCTTGAACCCGTTCGCGACGCCGTTCTTGAAGGACGGCACGATGCGCGCCTGCGTCGCGACGTTGTTCAGGTTCGAGAGCGTGTTGTCGATGAAGGTCTTCTTCACCTCGTAGCGGTTGTCGGCGAGCTTCTTCACGCTGTCGCCGCCCGGGGCCCCCTGCTGGTCCGCGTCCTCCACGAGGCCGGGCGCTGCCGCGGTGCGCGTCCCGGGCTGCGGCGCGGTGGGCGCGGGTCCCGAGCCGTCGCCCGCCTCGAAGTCGACGTACTCCTTCTTCCCGTTGTTGCAGAGGATCGCGACCACCTTGAAGCCGACGCCGGTGCCGTCCTTCTCGTCGCGGAGCCGCTCGATCGAGAGCAGCTGCGCCCCCTGCAGCCGGTCGCCCACGCCGTAGATGCGCGTCTCGCGCGTGCCGAGGTCGATGATCGAGGCGATCGACGACTGCGGCCGATCCGAGACGACACCCGCGATGAGCTGCGCGCGCATCCCGCTCCTCACCGGGGTCGCGTTGCGGTCGAAGCAGTTCTGCTGCACCTGCGCCGGGGTGGTCTGCGCGGCGGGCGCCGGCGGCGGCGGCGGCTTCTGGCCGATGAGCGCGTAGAGGCGGCTCGGCTCGAGCTGCGGCGGCGGCGGCAGCGGCCGCGAGGCGGCCTGCGCGGTGAGGTCGACCGTGGGCCGCGGCCGGATGGCCGCGCCGACGACGATGTTCACCGTCCGTGCGGAGAGCCACGCGGCGGCGAAGATCAGGACCAGGTTCGCGGTCCATGCGTACTTCTTGAAGAACAGGTCGAGCATGGCTTGGGGAGCGCCCGTCCGGCGAAAAGAGAGCAACCTACGTGCCACGAGGCGGGACGGACGCGGTCCTGTAAACACGCGCGACCTGGGAAGAAATCCGGCCCGTCTCCACCTCGGCGCGCGCGGCGGGCGCCGGGTATGCCAAATTGGCAAAAGGCGCGGGCGCGGATGCTGCGCGCCGCCATTTTGTCAGCAGCGCCCGCCCGCCCGGGAGGCGGTCACCCGTCCTGGCCCGTGCCCGACGATCCGGGCTCGACGAGGCGGCCGGCATCGTCGCGATCGAGCTTCCGGTAGATGGTGCGCGCCGCGATGCCGAGCAGCTGCGCCGCGAGGGTCTTGTCGCCGCGCGTGTGACGGAGCGTCTCCTTGATGACGAGGCGCTCCACCTCTTCCATGGGCGTCCCGATCGCGATGACGATCGCGCCCGGCGGCGCCCCGGCGCCGCTCGGGGTGTGCGCGCGCCGGACGGCCTCCGGCAGGTCCTGCTCGTCCACGAGCTCGCCTCGCGAGAGCACCACGGCGCGCTCGACCGCGTGCTCGAGCTCGCGGACGTTCCCGGGCCAGCCATAGCTCTCGAGCGCGGCGAGCGCCGCGGTGGTGAACCCGGTGAGCGGCTTCGCGTTCTTCGCGGCTAGCCGTCGCAGGAACGCGCTCGCGAGGAGCGGAATGTCCTCGCGCCGATCGCGCAGCGCCGGAAGCCGCACCGCCACGACGTTCAGCCGGTAGAACAGGTCCTCGCGGAAGCGCCCGGCGCGCACCTCGGCGGCGAGGTCCTTGTTCGTCGCGGCGATGATCCGGACGTCCACCTGGACCGGCTGTGTCCCGCCGAGCCGCTCCACGACGCCGTCCTGCAGCACGCGCAGGAGCTTCACCTGCACCGCCGGCGACATCTCCCCCACCTCGTCGAGGAACAACGTGCCGCCATGGGCGCGCTCGAAGCGGCCCTCCTTGCGCCCGGCCGCGCCGGTGAACGCGCCCTTCTCGTACCCGAAGAGCTCCGACTCGAGGATGGTCTCGGGGATCGCCGCGCAGTTGATGGGGACGAACGGCTCGCCCGCGCGCGGCGACAGCTCGTGCAGCATGCGCGCGGCCAGCTCCTTGCCGGTCCCGCTCTCTCCGCTGAGGAGCACCGTCGCCGAGGTGGGGCCCGCCTGGCGGAGCGCGTCGAGGACGGCGTGGAAGGCGGGCGCGTTGCCGATGAACGCCCCGCCGCCGACGCCGAGGCCGGCCAGCTGCGCGCGCAGCGCGCGGTTCTCGGCCACGAGCTTCGCCTTCTCGAGCGCCTGCCGGACCGTCTTCACGATGGCGTGCCGCTTCACCGGCTTCGTGATGAAGTCGTAGGCGCCCTCCTTCATCGCGGAGACGGCCGCCTCGACGGTGCCGTACGCGGTGACGAGGACGACCTCCGTCTCGGGCGAGACGGTCCGCGCGGCGCGCAGGAGCGCCTCGCCGCTCATGCCCGGCATCATGAGATCCGTGACGAGCACCGCGACCCGCTCGCGCCGGAGCACGTCGAGCGCCTGCGCGCCCGACTCCGCCGTCGCGACCTTCCAGCCCTCCTTCGCGAAGATCCGCGACAGCGACTCGAGGTTCGGGCGCTCGTCGTCCGCGATGAGGATGAGGGGCTCCACGCGATGGTTATAACGCGGCGCGCACCTAGGGTCGTTTCTGCGCCGCGGCGCCGCCCGCGTCCGTGGCTGTCGAGGGTCCCCCGTCCGCGGTGAGCAGGTCGATGGAGACCGCGGGCGGGACGCGCTCTCCCGGGATCTGCCGCTCCGCGCCGGGGCGCTCCTGGGGGCAGCCGGAGAGGGCTGCGCCGGCGAGCGCGGCGCCGGCGAGGAGCGCGAGACGGAGCGAGGACACGGAGATCACCTCGGGGGCGCGCGGGCGGGGGCGCTCGCGGCGGCGCGCGGCGCGGCTCCCCCGAAGAACGCGCGGATGGGCTCGCGATACTGGGCGACGGCGCCGGCCGCGGCGAGCGCGAGGAGCGCGACCACGATGAGGTACTCGACGAGGCCCTGCCGCTGCGCGGGCGCCATGCACTCCGCTTACACCGCTGCTCCCGCGGGCGCAAGAAAGCGAGGCGGCGCGGCTCGCGCGAAAAAGACGAACGCGGCGGCGCCCGTGGGCACCGCCGCGTTGTCGATCCGGCCCGGTCCGCGACGACTCAGGCCGTCGGGGTCTCGTCCTTCGCGGCGGGCGCCTCCGCGGCTTCCGCGGGCTTCGCCTCGGCCTTGGGCTTCGGCTTCGACGCGTTCACCTTGGCGCGCTTCGCGGCGCGGTTCTCCTTGCTCGCGTCGGCCTTCTTCGGCTCGGGCTTCGGCGCCGGTGCCTCCGCCTTCGCCTCGGCCTTCGCGGGCGTCGCGGCGTAGCGCGTCTTGAAGCGCTCGATGCGACCGGCGGTGTCCATGATCTTCTGCTTGCCCGTGAAGAACGGGTGGCAGTTGGAGCAGATCTCGACGTGGAAGTCGCCGTGCGTCGAGCGGGTCTCGATGACGTTCCCGCAGGCGCAGACGACCTTGGCCGGTTTGTACTCGGGGTGGATGCCTTCGCGCATGTCCTTCTTCTTCCTTCCGGGCGGCCGCTTGCATGGCGCTGCGCCATGGTCCGGGCCACGAGGGGGCCGGATCTAGTCGGTTCGGCTGGTTACGTCAAGCGCGCGCCTACTTCCCGCCGCCCACCATCATCTTGAAGAACTCGGTCGCCGAAGCGGGGGGAGACCCCCCGCGCCCCCCCGCCGCTCCGGTCCAGCCTTTTCCGGCTAGACCTCCGCTGGTGTGACTCACTTCCCGCCGCCCACCATCATCTTGAAGAACTCATCGTGGTTCTTCACTTGCCGGAATTTATCGAGGATGAACTTCATCGCCTCGACGTTGTCGAGCCCGTTCAGGATGGTCTGGCGCAGAATGTAGATCTTGGAGAGCCACGCCGGCGGGAGGAGCAGCTCCTCCTTGCGCGTGCCGCTCTTCCCGAGGTCCATGCACGGGAAGATGCGCTTCTCCATGAGCTTGCGGTCGAGCACGATCTCGGAGTTGCCGGTGCCCTTGAACTCCTCGAATATCACCTCGTCCATGCGGCTGCCGGTGTCCACGAGCGCGGTGCCGATGATCGTGAGTGAGCCGCCCTCCTCGATGTTGCGGGCCGCCCCGAAGAAGCGCTTCGGCTTGTGGAGCGCGTTCGAGTCGACGCCGCCGGAGAGGATCTTGCCCGACGGCGGCACGACCGAGTTGTAGGCGCGCGCGAGCCGGGTGATCGAGTCGAGCAGGATGACGACGTCGCGCTTGTGCTCGGCGAGCCGGCGCGCCTTCTCGATCACCATCTCCGCGACCTGCACGTGGCGCGAGGCGGGCTCGTCGAAGGTCGAGGAGACGACCTCGCCCTTCACCGTCCGCTCCATGTCGGTCACCTCCTCCGGCCGCTCGTCGATGAGCAGCACGATGAGCGTGACCTCGGGGTGGTTCGACGTGATGGCGTGCGCCATGTTCTGGAGGAGGACCGTCTTCCCGGCGCGCGGCGGCGACACGATGAGGCAGCGCTGGCCCTTGCCGATGGGCGCGAAGAGGTCGACGACGCGGGTCGTCATCTCGTTCGACTCGTGCTCCAGCCTGAGCCGCTGCGTCGGGTAGAGCGGCGTGAGGTTGTCGAAGAGGACCTTCGACTGGTTCTCCTCCGGCGGCTGGCCGTTGATCGAGTCCACCTTGAGGAGCGCGAAGTACCGCTCGCCCTCCTTCGGCTGCCGCACCGTCCCGCGCACCGTGTCGCCGGTGCGCAGGTTGAACCGGCGGATCTGGGACGGCGAGACGTAGATGTCGTCCGGGCCGGGCAGGTAGCTGAAGTCGGGGCTGCGCAGGAAGCCGAACCCGTCGGGCAGCACCTCGAGGGTGCCCTCGCCCGCGACCTCCATCTCCTCCTTCTTCTCCTCGGCGACCTTCGACTGCGCCTGCAAGATGGCGAAGATGAGGTCCTGCTTCTTGAGCGCGCCGGCGGCCTCGATCTTGAGCACGGTCGCGAGCTCGGTGAGCTGCGCCACCTTCATGTGCTTGAGATCGGTGAGGCTGGGTGACGTGACGGGAGCGGCGGGGGCGGCGGCGGGCATGATCTCGTCCTGAGGAGGTGGCGCGCGGGGGACGCGCGGCGCGGATCCGTCTCGGGGTCCGTGGGTGCGGGTGCGAAAGGAGTTTCGCTGCAGGAAGGAGGCATGATTCCTATGCCCCGCCCCCCACGATGTCAACCGGTTGGGACCCCTCGCGGGCGCGCGCAGAGTGCGACATCCGCGCACGCGACACGGCGGTCTGTGCCATGAACAGGGTTCACTGCCCGACTCGGGGCCGCTCGCCGCCCGCGGTACACTCACGGAGGGGTCGCTGCCGATCCCGGGAGTGTCGATGTCCGAGCCGCTCAACGCCGTCGTCGCAGGATCGAAGGGGTTCGTCGAGGCGCTCGACGGGCCCCTGAGGATGCGCCTGGGCGCCGCGCCGACCGTCGTGCAGGATCCCGCGGGCGCGCTGCTCGCCTGCGCCGGCGCGGGTGCGCTGCTCGTGATCGAGTACGTCGGCTCCGACTGGCTCGGGACGGTGAAGAACCTGCGCAGCCTGTGTGAGCGCAGCCAGCTCCCCATCGTCGTCGCGATCCCGGGCGCGCGCATGGGCGAGCTGGCGGACCTGCAGCGCGCGGGCGTGGACGAGGCCGTGCGGTGGGACGCCCGGGTGGACCCGGTCGTGTGGGCGGTCGACCGCGTCCTCTCGGCGAGGCCGCGTTCGATGACGCCGCCCCCCGTCGCCGGGGCCGCCATCTCGACCGAGACCGGCTTCGAGATCTACGAGGTCCCCGCGCCTGCCATCGCCGCCGGGGGCCAGCCGGGCGCGTCGTCCGCGCTCGCCGCGCCGGCCCCGCCCGCGAGCCCGGTGCCGGCGCCGAGCGCGCTCCCGGCGCCGCTCGAGGTCGAGGGCCTCCTGGCGGCGGCGCTGGCCGGGATGGAGCCCGCCGACGAGGCGCTCCTCGGAGTGACGGAGCGCGTCCTCGCGCAGCTCACGGAGCTCGAGAAGCGCGCTCTCTCGGAGGCGCTGCCGGTGGACGGCGCCGCGCTCCGCGCCACGGCCGCCCTGCGCTGGCGCATCGCCGCGGTGCTCGAGCACGCTCGGAGCGCGGGGAGCGCGCCCGACGCCGACGCGGCGCGCGCGCTGCCGGCCGAGATCGACGCGGCGCTCGGCGCCCTGAAGGCGCTCGCGGGCGCCGCGCCCGCCGACGCGCTGCGCGGGATCGAGGCCGCCCGGAACGCGCTCGTGAGGGAGGCGATCCAGCTCACCGAGACGATCGCGAGCGCGGGCGCGACAGCGGTGCTCCCCGAGGCGCCGGCCAGCGCGAAGGCGCCGGCCGCGCGCGTCCTGTCGAACGAGCGCGAGGACAGAGCGCCCCGCCGCCACGTGGCGCTCTGGGTCGCGCTGGGCGTGGCCCTCTCGATCGCGGGCGCCTACCACGCGCGGAAGCTGCTCAGGCCGCGCCTCGTGCCCCGGGCCAGCATCGCGAACGCACCGGCGAACACGGTCGGCATGGCCCATCGCGAGGGGAAGGTGCTGAGCGCCGTGCCTGGAAAGTCCGTCGACCCGCTGGAGCTGGAGCGCTTCAAGGCCGCGGAGCAGGCGAAGGGAAACGTCGTGAAGGAAGTCTCACCTGGCACGTGGCTCGTGATGCCGGCGGCGCAGCCAGCGCCATCCGCACCCGGAGGCTCGCCATGACGGAGAAACGTCGCCGCTCGCGTGGGTTCACGCTCATCGAGCTCATGGTCGTGGTGTGCCTCATCGGGATCCTCTCGTCGATCGCCATCCCCGAGTTCGACAGGCTCAACCTGCGCGCGCGCACCGCCGAGCGGCGGACGATCATGACCGCGATCGAGCGCTGCATGTCGGACGTGTCGCTGAACTCCGGCACGGTCCCGACGGTCACGGGCGACTGGAATCCGGCCGGCACCGTGAAGCCCTGGACCCGGCCGTTCGATCCCCTGCAGGCTGGCTGGACGATCCTGCACCTCCAGATCGAGGGGAAGCTCTACTACAGCTACCATTTCGTCTCGAGCAACGACGGCTCGACGCCGACGCCGACGCTGTACATCCAGTCGGTAGGCGACCTGGACGGCGACGGGGTGGAGAGCTCGAAGAGCATCTCCTACGTCGCGTTCGGGCACTCCTACCAGTGGGTCAGCGAGGATCCGCCCGAGGGCAGCGAGGACGCCGCCACGTTCTAGCCGGCCGGGCCGCGGCCGATTCGCGTTGCCGACCGCGCCGCCGCGCGCCATGCTCTCCGGCGCATGAACCTGCCGTCCGCCGGCGACCGCGCCCGTGTCGAGGCGCTCCGCCAGCAGCTCCGCGCCGCCGACCACGCCTACTACGTCCTCGACCAGCCGGTCCTGTCGGACGCCGAGTACGACCGGCTCCTGCGCGAGCTCGCGGAGCTCGAGGCGGCGCACCCGGAGCTCGCGACGCCGGACTCGCCCACGCTGCGCGTCGGCGGCGCGCCGTCCGAGCGCTTCGCGCGGGTGGTGCACCGCGAGCCGATGCTCTCGCTCGGCAACGTCCAGACCGACGAGGAGCTCGACGAGCTCGACGCGCGCGTCCACCGCATGCTGGGGCGCCCGCCCGAGGATCCGGTCCGCTACGTGGTCGAGCCGAAGCTCGACGGGCTCGCGGTCGAGCTCGTCTACCAGGACGGCGCGTTCGTGCAGGGCTCGACGCGCGGCGACGGCGTCAACGGCGAGGACGTGACCGCGAACCTGCGCACCGTCGGGCGCCTCGGCGCGAACCGCGGCGTGCCGGAGCGGCTGCAGGGCGTTCCCCCGCCGCGGCTCGAGGTGCGCGGCGAGGTGCTCCTCCAGAAGCAGCACTTCGCGGCCATGAACCAGGTCATCCTGCGAACGGGCGGCGAGCCCTTCGCCAACCCTCTAAACGCCGCCGCCGGATCGCTGCGCCAGCTCGACTGGCGCATCACGGCCACCCGGCCGCTCTCCTTCATCGCCTACGAGGCGCTCGTCCCCGGAGGGGATCCGTGGAAGCACCACTGGGAGAAGCTCCAGGCGCTCGCGGCCTACGGCTTCGAGACGAACCCCGAGAACCGGCTCTGCCTCGGCATCGACGAGGTGAAGGCGTACCGCGACCGCATGGCCGAGCGCCGCTTCGAGCTGCCCTACGACACGGACGGCGTGGTGGTGAAGGTGGACGACCTCGACTGGCGCCGCCGGCTCGGCGCCGCGTCGAAGTTCCCGCGCTGGGCCGCCGCGTTCAAGTACCCGCCGCAGGAGGAGGCGACCGAGGTCCTCGACATCTGGCCGTCGGTGGGCCGCACCGGCATCCTCACCCCGGTCGTGGAGGTGAAGCCGGTGCGCCTCTCGGGCGCGCTGGTCTCGCGCGCCACCCTCCACAACGAGGACGAGATGCGGCGCAAGGACATCCGCATCGGGGACTGGGTGCTCATCCGCCGCGCGGGCGAGGTCATCCCGGAGGTCGTGAAGCCGCTGCCCGAGCGGCGCACCGGCGCGGAGCGCCTCTTCGAGTTCCCGAAGACGTGCCCCGTGTGCGGGGCGCGCGTCGTGCGCGAGGAGGGGGAGAAGGTCTACCGCTGCACGGGGTCGGCATGCCCGGCGCAGCTCGTCGGGCGGCTCACCCACTTCGCCCAGCGGCGCGCGATGGACGTGGACGGCCTCGGCGAGAAGGTCGCCGCGCAGCTCGTGGAGAAGCAGCTCGTGAAGGACTTCGCGGACCTGTACGCGGTGCCGTTCACGGAGTGGCAGAAGATCTTCAGCCGGCCGCGCAAGGAGGAGGCGAAGGGGAAGAAGCCCGAGCTGCCCGAGAAGAGCGCGCAGAACATGCTGGCCACCCTGGAGCGCTCGAAGGAGACCACGCTGCGGCGCTTCCTGTACGCGCTCGGGATCCCGCAGGTGGGCGAGGCGACGGCGGCGATCCTGGCGCGCCACTTCGGCGGCGTCGACCGGTTCCTCGCCGCGAGCGAGGAGGAGCTCATGGCGGTACGCGACATCGGCGAGGAGACGGCGCGCGAGATCCGCGCCTGGACCGCGGAGCCGCAGAACGAGCGCGTCGTCCGGCGGCTCCTCGCGGCGGGCGTCGTCCCGCGGCCGGAGGCGATCGCGTCGCGCGGCTTCTTCGCGGGGAAGACCGTCGTGCTCACCGGGACCCTCGCGCGGCGCTCCCGCGACGAGGCGAAGGCGGAGATCGAGCGGCGGGGAGGGAAGGTCTCGGGCAGCGTGTCGCGCAAGACCGACCTCGTCGTGGCCGGCGAGGACGCCGGCACGAAGCTCAGGAAGGCGCAGGAGCTGGGCGTACGGGTGGTCGGGGAGGAGGAGCTGGAGCGCCTGCTCGGGGAGCGGGCGTGAGCGCGCTGGCTCGCGCTCACGTCGTCATCGCGGGGCGCGTCCAGGGCGTCGCCTTCCGGGCCGCGACCGTGGACGAGGCGCGCCGCCTCGGCCTCGCGGGCTGGGTGCGCAACCTGCCGGACGGCCGCGTCGAGGCGCTCGCGGAGGGCGGCCGCCCGGCGGTCGAGGCGTTCGTCGCCTGGTGCCGGCGCGGCCCACGCCTCGCGCGGGTGGACGACCTGCAAGTGACCTGGGAGACGCCCCGCGGCGACCTCGCGCCGTTCGACATCGCCTTCTGAAAGGTGCTACAAGCCTCGGCCTTTCGCGGACGCCGCATCGCGTCCGGCATACAACCCTGGCGGCGGGCGACACGCGGTTCGAATCCGCGGCTCGGCGTGACATGCGAAGCGACAGCTCCCTCTCCCGAGACAGCTCCGTCCTCGACGAGCTCATCCTCCAGGCGCAGAAGCCCTCCCGCTACGTGGGGTGCGAGCTCGGCGCCGTCGTGAAGGACCTCTCCACCGCGAAGCTCAGGTTCGCGCTCGCCTTTCCCGACACGTACGAGGTCGGGATGTCGAACCTGGGATTCCGCCTCCTCTACCACGGGCTCAACGACCGCGAGGACATCGCCTGCGAGCGCGCCTTCCTGCCCTGGCCGGACATGGAGAGCATGCTGAAGGCCCACCGGGTCCCGCTCTTCACGCTCGAGTCGCGCGCCGACGTCCGCGACTTCGACGTCCTCGGCGTGACGCTCCAGTTCGAGCTCTGTTACACGAGCGTGCTGGCGCTGCTGGACCTGGCCGGCATCCCGCTCCTCGCGAGCGAGCGGTCCGCCCGCGATCCGCTCGTCCTGGGCGGCGGGCCGTGCGCGATGAACCCCGAGCCCGTCGCCGACTTCTTCGACGCGTTCGTCGTCGGCGAGGGCGAGGACGTGGTGCACGAGATCGCGGACGCGGTCATCGCGTGGAAGGGCTCCGGCGCGTCGCGGGCCGAGCTGCTCCGGGCCCTCGCGCGAGTGCCGGGCGTCTACGTCCCGTCGCTCTTCGCGCCGCGCTACGACCCCGCCTCGAAGGCGCTCGCCGCGCTCGAGCCGCTCGTGGCCGGCTACGAGCTCGTCACGCGCCGAGTCATGCCCGACCTCGACGCGCTCTCGACCTCCGCGTACGAGCGGCCGCTCGTCCCGTTCATGCAGACCGTGCACGACCGGCTCCCCATCGAGCTCCAGCGCGGGTGCACCCGGGGCTGCCGCTTCTGCCAGGTCGGCATGATCACGCGGCCGACGCGGCAGCGCCATCCCAAGCAGGTGCTGCACATCGCGGAGACCGGCCTCGCCGCGTCGGGTTACGAGGAGGTGGGGCTGCTCTCGCTGAGCTCGGGCGACTACGCGTGCCTGAATCCGCTCCTCGACGACTTCCTCGCGCGGTACGAGGGCGAGCGCATCGCCATGTCGCTGCCGTCGCTCCGCACGGAGACGATGAACGACGCGCTCGCGCAGAAGATCGGCCGCATCCGCAAGACGGGCTTCACGCTCGCGCCGGAGGCCGCGACGGAGCGCATGCGCGCCGTCATCAACAAGGGGAACCGCGAGGAGGACCTGCTCCGCGCGGTCGAGTCGATCTTCCAGAACGGCTGGTCGCTCCTGAAGCTCTACTTCATGATCGGCCTCCCGGAGGAGACGGACGACGACGTCGCGGCCATCGCGCGGCTCGCGAAGAAGTGCCTCTCCGTTGCGCGCCGGGCGCTCCCGAAGGGACAGGGATCGGCGGCCATCAACCTCGGCGCGAGCACCTTCGTCCCGAAGCCGTTCACGCCGTTCCAGTGGGAGCCGATGATCGGCCCGGACGAGACGCGCCGCCGGCAGCAGCTCATCACGGCCGAGCTGGGCGGCCGCAACGGCGCCATCCACTTCAAGCCGCACGACTCGCGTCAAGCCTCGATCGAGGGCGCGCTCGCGCTCGGCGACCGCCGCCTGGGCACGGCCGTGCTCGCCGCCTACCGCGCCGGGCAGCGCCTCGACGGGTGGTCGGAGTGGTTCGACGAGCAGCGCTGGCTCGGCGCGTTCGCCGAGATGGAGCGAGTCCACGGGGTCGGGCTCGCCTTCTTCGCGCATCGCCGGAAGCCGCTCGACTCGGTGCTCCCGTGGGACCGCATCGACTGCGGCGTCACGAAGCCGTACCTCCAGAAGCAGCTCGCCGCGGCGCGGAACGAGGCCGAGGTAGTCGACTGCGTCCTCGCGCCCTGCACCGTGTGCGGCGCCTGCGACTACGAGGTCGTGAAGAACCGGGTCCACGAGGCGAAGGACTACGTCCCGGAGCCGCCTCGCCCGCCGCGTCCCCCCGAGCCCGAGGCGCGCACGCACCTCCGGGTTCGCTACGCGAAGGCGGGGCGCCTGGTGGCGCTGTCGCACCTCGAGATCATGCACTCGCTCCTGCGCTCGCTCCGGCGCGCGGGGCTGCCCATGGCCTATTCGCAGGGCTACCATCCGAAGCCGCGCGTGTCGTTCGGCCCGGCGCTCCCGGTCGGCGTGGAGAGCCGCTGCGAGTACATGGACCTCGAGCTCGTCGGCGTGCACGACGCCGCGGTGATCGCGGCGCGGCTCGCGCCCGCGCTCCCGCCAGGACTGGCGGTCGAGGAGGCGCGCGCGCTCGATCCGCGGGCACCGTCGATCAGCGCCTCGCTCAGGGCGGTGCACTACCTCGCGGAATTCCCAGAGAATTGGTCGCAGCAGGCGCTCGAGGACCGGGTCCGGGCCTTCCACGAGGCGGGGCAGGCCACGGTCCGCCGGGTCGCTCCCCCGAAGCGCGGGGCACGAAAGCGCGGCGAGAAGATTGCGCAGGGTAAGGCAAGGGAGATAGACCTGAAGGACATCGTGACCCACCTCGCCCTCGAGGGTGAGGCCCGGGTCGCATTCAGCTTGAAGGCGGACCCATCGGGGAGCGCCAAGCCAGCCGAGGTGCTGGCCGCGATCTTCGGCGATGGCGCGCCGCCCAGGGGAGTGAAGGTCTTGAAGGAGGGCGTGAGCTTCGAGAGGGCACTGGGAGTCCGCCAGCCGGCGGCTCCGCCGCGAGCCCCTCGCTACCTCGACGCCTGAGAAATCCAACGCCCGAGCCGGGCCGCCGCGGGCGGCCTCGAAGCCGGCGCAGAAGGATGCGGACTTGAGCGCGAGCTCGACGATCGGTTGGACGAGCCCAGCCCCACCGGGGAAGGGACCGTCACGGCCATGGCCTCACGGGGCCTCGCATCCCTCACGCGCGCGGCGCGGCCGGGCCAGCGAGGTCCCACATGGCATCGAGCATCCTCGTCATCAACGCCGCCGGCGCTGAGACGCGCGTAGCGCTGGTCGAGAGCGGCAACATCCACGAGTTCTACCTCGAGCGAAAGCGCGAGAAGGGGATCGTCGGAAACATCTACAAGGGTCGCGTCGTCCGGGTTCTTCCCGGGATGCAGGCGGCCTTCGTCGAGATCGGGCTGGAGAAGGCCGCCTTCCTCTACGTCGGCGACGTCTACGGCGATCCCGACTTCTCGGAGGAGTTCGAGCTCACGGAAGGTGAACATCCGGCCGTCGTGCCGGACGTGCCCACCGAGCAGGAAGCCGAGGAGCAGGAGGCGCAGCACCGCGATCTGCCCGACGGCGAGCCCGCGGCGGAGGAGGCGGTCGAGGCGGCCCCGGCGACGGAGGCGCTGGGTCCCCAGGAGCGTGAGCCCGACGAGGTGACGCTCGCGGAGGGCCGGCAGCCCGCGCCCGAGGCTCCGTCACTCACGCCCATCCCCCTCACCCAGGCCGTCGGGATCGACGCCGTCCCGGCCCCGCCGCCGCTGCTCGTGCCCTCGACTCCGGAGGGCACGCCGGCGGAGTCGGCCGAGGTGGCGGCCCAGCCTCCCGAGTCGCTGCGCGGAGCGGAGTCGGCG
>WNGE01000677.1_pt1 | contig 44751 bp, 38 predicted proteins | sample 5400651 | NCBI WGS metagenome assembly WNGE01 (sample SAMN13153370, study PRJNA577476) | soil metagenome | isolation source: 60 cm soil or saprolite under grassland replicate 2 | place: USA:California | collected 2016-06-15 | reverse complement strand
ATCTCGGCAGTGCTGGATCTGGTGAAAGAGAATGACCTGCATCCAGATGGAGTGGAGAAGATTCAGGTCCGGTCGCTGGCGCGGGCGGCGGATATTTTGTCCGATCCGAGCAAGTACGATCCGCATACCAAGGAGACGGCCGACCACTCGCTGCCGTACGTGATCGCGGCGGCGTTGGTGGACCGGCAGGTGACGCCGACACAGTTCGAAATGAAGAAGATCATGGACCCAACGATCCGGGCGCAACTGCGGAAGGTGGAAGTGGTTGCCGATCCGGAGATCGAGAAGGTCTTCCCGGCGTTGCAGCGGGTGATTGTGGATATCACGACGATCGATGGACGATTCTTGTCTAAGCAGTTGGACTATCCGAAGGGCGATCCGCGGAATCCGCTGAGCGATGCGGAGATTGAGGAGAAATTCCGGGCGCTGGCGGAGGGTGTCCTTTCGGAAAAGGCGCAGAAGAACCTGATCAATGCCATCTGGAATCTGGAGAAATGCACGTCCGTTTCGAAGCTGATGCGGCTGATGAAGGCGGATGGGAACAAGGAAACAGCACGTGAGGGCGCGGGCCGAAGCCGAAGGCGGGAGCGAGGGTAAAAGCAGCGTTGAGGAATGACCAATGGCTGATCTGAGAGAAACGGTAGCGTCGCACCTGGCGGCACGGTACTTGAAGCTGGCGGGTGTTGTGCACGAACTGGCTGATCCCTTGAGCGACGAACAGTTCTGGAGCAAACCATTTCCGTTCGGCAACAGTTTTGGCCACCTCGTGCTGCATCTGACTGGCAATTTGAATTACTACATCGGGGCGCAGATTGCGGGGACCGGATATGTGCGAGATCGTCCGCGTGAGTTTGAAGAGGCGGCACCCCCGTTGAAAGATGTGGCGCTGAAGGCCTTCGACGACGTGGTGAAGATGGTGGTACGAACCATCAACAATCAGTCGGCGGAGGAGTGGTCGGCGGCATATTCGGCAGTCGGCGCTGATGCCCAAGACCGCCTTGGCATCATGCTGTCATGTGCGACCCACCTGCACCATCACATTGGGCAGATGATGTATTTGGGATTTGAGTTGAAACGTGGCGAGAAGCAAGGTCGTGACGAGCGGTAGGGGTCCTTCGACTCCGCAGAACGATCGCTTCGCGGATCGTTATGCTCCGCTCAGGATGACAGAGTAGAGGGTGCTCTCTATGGGTCAGACCATCGTTGAAAGAATCACGCAATCGCACATGGCCGAAGGGCCGAAGCGGGCTTTGCGGGCGGGAGATTTCTTATCGATTCGTCCGCACCGCTGCATGACGCACGACAACACGTCGGCGGTGATGAGCAAGTTCAAGGGCATCGGCGCAAAGAAGTTGAAAGATCCGCTTCAGATGGTGTTCGCGCTCGATCACGATATTCAGAACCAGGATGAATCGAATCTGAAGAAGTACCGCACGATCGAGGCGTTCGCGAAAGAGCATGGCGTCGATTTTTATCCGGCGGGGTCGGGGATCGGGCACCAGATCATGGTCGAGCGTGGGTATGTGCTGCCCGGGTCGTTCGTCGTGGCTTCCGATTCGCATTCGAATATGTATGGCGCGCTGGGCGCGATTGGCACGCCGATTGTGCGCACAGACGCGGCGGCGGTGTGGGCCACGGGCGAGTTCTGGTGGCAGATTCCGCGGTCGATCCAGGTGGTGCTGGAGGGCAAGCTGCCGGCGGGCGCGACGGGCAAGGATGTCATTATTACTTTGTGCGGGCTTTATAACCACGATGAGTGTTTGAACGCGGCGGTTGAGTTCACGGGGCCGGGTGTGGCGTCGCTCTCGATGGATGCGCGGCTTTCGATTTCGAATATGACCACCGAGTGGGGGCCGCTGGTGGGATGGTTCCCCGTGGATGCAGTGACGATTGCGTATATGCGCGGCGTGCATCAGCGATTGAAGGCTTTGGGAGTGGAGCGGTTCACGGAAAACGACATTGCGGGTTGGGAGAAGAATCCGCCTGCGCCGGACGCCGATGCCGCTTATGCCGCGCGGATCTTGCTCGATCTCAGCCAGGTGACGCCGCACGTTTCGGGGCCGGATACGGTGCAGACGATGCAGTCGCTGGCGGAAATCGAAAAGAAGAAGGTTGCGATCCAGAAGGCGTACTTGCTTTCGTGCGTGAATTCGCGGGTGGAGGACCTTGAGGCGGCGGCGAACGTGCTGAAGGGCAAAAAGGTCGCTGCGGGAGTGAAGTTCTATCTAGGCGCGGCCAGCAACTGGGTGCAGGAAGAGGCCGAGAAGCGCGGCGTTTGGAAAACACTGATGGATGCTGGGGCAAATCCGCTGCCGCCGGGATGCGGGCCGTGCATCGGACTCGGCGTGGGCCTGCTGGAGGCGGGCGAGGTGGGAATCTCTGCGACGAATCGCAACTTCAAGGGGCGCATGGGATCGCGGGAGGCGAAGTGCTATCTGGCGAGCCCGGAAGTTGTGGCGGCGTCAGCATTGGCCGGATATATTCGGGGACCGCATGAGTTCGTGCATGTTGCGCCGGAGCGGAAGTTCACAGAACTGGCGGCGGCTTCGGGCGAAGCGGAGAAGGTTGAGATTCTTGCCGGCTTCCCGCAGCAGGTGAAGGGGCGGCTGGTATTCATGCCGCAGGATAACGTCAACACCGACGCGATCTGCGGCAAGGACTACACGTATCGCGACGACATGACGCCGGAGATGATGGCTAAGGTGGTGATGGAGAATTACGATCCGCAGTTTGGCGCTCGCACGCGGGCGGGCGATGTGATCGTAAGCCAGTTCAACTTTGGCACCGGTTCGAGCCGCGAGCAGGCGGTGACGTGCCTGAAGGCGAAGGGGATTTCGCTGGTGATTGCGGCCAGCTTCTCGCAGACCTACTTGCGCAACGCGTTCAACAACGGATTTTTGTGCATCGAGGTGCGGGAGTTTGTGGCGCGGGTGCGGGAGCAGTTCGCGACGGAGATTGCGGCGAAGGAGAGGACGATTATTCCGGGCGAGGAGATTGATATTGACTTCACTTCGAGCACGATTTTGTGGCGCGGGGAAAAGTTTACGTTTCCGGCGTTGGGCAGTGTGCCGCAGTCGCTGGTGATCGCTGGGGGCGTGGAGAATCTGGTCGCGAAGCGGCTGGGCGCGGCTTGATTTTTTGCCGCTGAGGCCGCCGAGAAACGCAAGGTCCCTCCACTCCGCACACACCGCTTCGCATTCGCGAAGCGGTGCGCTCCGGTCGGGATGACAGGTTGTTTGGGTTGCGGGAGAAAGCAGCATGGGTGGCATCTCGGCAATAAGGTTGTCCGCTTTTCTTAGGAGCAATCATGGCGAAACATGCGGTGATTACTATGCCCGGGGACGGGATTGGGAATCAGGTTCTTCCGGAGTCGTTGCGGGTCTTGAAGGCGGTTGGTTTTGATGCGGAATACATTCATGCCGACATTGGGTGGGACTGCTGGTGCACGCAGGGAAATGCTCTGCCGGATCGTACGATTGAGCTGCTCACAAAGCACAAACTAGGTCTATTCGGCGCGATTACCTCGAAGCCGAACAAAGCGGCGCAGGCGGAGTTGAAGCCGGAGTTGCAGGGCAAGGGCTACGCCTATTACTCGCCGATTGTGACCATGCGGCAGAAATTCAACCTGGATATCTGCATGCGTCCGTGCGTCGGCTTCACTGGCAATCCGCTGAATTACATTCGCAAGAAAGTTGGCGGCGGTTTTGATGAGCCACGAATTGACACGACCGTTTTTCGGCAGGGCACCGAGGGTATGTACTCCGGGGTCGAGTGGACGAATCCTCCCGAGAATGTGCGCGCGGCGTTGAACAGCCACCCGCGGTTCAAGGCGTTTGCCAACGTGCCCGGGCCCGAGCTGGCCGTCAGTTGCCGGATCATCACGCGCAACGCAGCGAAACGCATTTGTACGGCTGCTTTTGAATATGCGACGAAGCGCGGCTTCAAGGGCGCGACCATCTGCGAGAAGCCGAACGTGGTGCGCGAAACTTCGGGCATGATGGAAGAAATCGCCAAGGAAGTGGCGAAGGGTTATCCGGGGATTGCGCTCTGGTCGACGAACATCGACGCGCAGCTGATGTGGCTAAACAAGAATCCGGAAGAGTACAAGGTGATCGTGGCGTCGAACCTGTTTGGCGACATTCTTTCCGACGCCTTCGCGGGCCTGGTGGGCGGGCTGGGCTTCGCGGCTTCGGGCAACATTGGCGACGATGTCGCGGTGTTTGAACCTACACACGGGTCGGCGCCCAAGTATGCGGAGCTCGATCCGCCGATCGTGAATCCGATTGCAATGATCCTTTCCGCGGCGATGATGCTGGATCACGTGCACGAGGGGCAGAAAGCGGATCGCATTCGCAAAGCGATTGCCGCTGTCGTGCGCGAAGGCAAGGTCCGGACTTACGATATGATGCGCTTTACCGGTGGGCCGAAAGCACTCAGTCAAGGGGCGGCCTCCACCGTTCAGATGACGGATGCAATTTTAGAAAAACTGAAATAACCACAAAGGACACGGAGGGACACAAAGGTCCTGCCTTCGTGAACCTTCGTGCCCTTTGTGGTTGAGGGTTTTTATGAGCGGCGCAGTGGAAACTTCGTCTTCGCGTTGCACCGAAGCCGGCCATTGGGGGAAAGAGATCCGGTCTGATGTCCACGTGGCCTTCGAGGCGCGCGACGGCGGCGGGATCGAGATCTCGCTGGAGTCGCGCGTGGCTGCGTACTACGGCAGCGCGATTCTGAATCAGGCGCGGGAGGTGCTGGACGAACTCGGGGTCAAGCACGCGCGGGTCGCGATTCACGACGAGGGTGCGCTGCCTTTTGTGATCGCGGCCCGCATCGAGGCTGCGGTGCGGCGGGCGGGACTGGCGCTCGGCATGCGCTCACTGCCGGAGCAGCATCCGCCGCCGTTGCCTTCGCAGAAAGACCGGCTGCGCCGGTCGCGTCTGTATCTGCCCGGTTCCGAACCCAAGTACTACATCAATGCGGCGCTGCATGCGCCGGACGCGGTGATTCTCGACCTGGAAGATTCCGTGCACCGCGCGGAAAAAGATGCGGCCCGCGTCGTGGTGCGAAATACCCTGCGAGCGGTTGATTTCGGCGCTTGCGAGCGTATGGTGCGCATTAACCAGCTGCCGCTCGGACTCGAAGATCTGGCGGAAGTTGTGGGCGAGAGCCCGGACCTGATTCTGATTCCGAAAGTCGAGCGGCCGGAGCAGGTGGCGGAAGTCGATCGCATGATCGGCGAGATCAAGGCGCGCAATGGAATTATCCGGCCGATCTGGCTCATGCCGATTGTGGAGTCGGCGCTGGGAATCGAGAACGCGTTCACCATCGCGGGGGCGAGCGAGAACGTCGCGGCACTTACGATCGGGATCGAAGACTACACCGCGGACCTGGGTGTGGCGAAGACACCGGAGGGCCGGGAGTCGCAGTATGCGCGCTCCCGCGTGGTGAATGCGGCGCGGGCAGCGGGGGTTCAGGCCATTGATTCGGTATTCGGGGATGTCGCTGACATGGAAGCGTTGCGGCGCTGGGGTGAAGCTTCACGCGCCATGGGATTCGAAGGTATGGGCTGCCTCCATCCCGGGCAGATTCGCGTAATCCACGAGGCGTTTGCACCTTCCGCAACGGAGGTTGACAAAGCGCGGAAAGTGGTCGCGGCGTTTGAAGAGGCGCAGGCCAAAGGATTGGCGGTAGTCAGCTTGGGTTCGAAGATGATCGATCCGCCCGTGGTGCAGCGCGCGCTGAAACTGGTAGAGCGGGCGAAGGCGATGGGAGTGATTTCGTGAGCGAACGAGTGGAACTGGCGCACAACGCTGTAGGACGCGCAGTGCCGACCATGGTGAATGGCAGGCCGCAAATTCCGTTTCTCGGCGTCGGCAAGTATCAGCCGCGCGGGCGGAAGGCAGCGCCGGGTATCTGCTCGAATAAGGATTATCCCGAAAACGGCGACAAGCGGGTGGCGGACCTGGAAACGGCGTTGCGCAAGTGCGGGCTGCGTGACGGCATGGTGATCTCGAATCATCATCACCTGCGCGACGGCGATCAAGTTGCGCTGATGGCGCTGGAAGCGGCGGCGAGAATCGCCGTCAAAGATCTGATGTGGTTTCCGAGCGCTTCGTTCCCTTCGCAAAAAAGCGCGATCGAGTTGATGGAGAAGAAAGTCATTCATCATATCGAAGGCTCGATGAACGGGCCGCTGGGCGACTACTGCACGCAGGGAAAGATGCGCGGCATGGGCGTGCTGCGTTCGCATGGCGGGCGCTACCAGGCAATCCAGGATGGAGAAGTGCACATCGACATCGCGGTGATCGCCGCACCCACCGCAGATTTGTTTGGGAATGCTGACGGTTCGCATGGGAAATCGGCTTGCGGGTCGCTGGGGTTTGCCCTGGCAGACTCGACCTACGCCGACCGGGTGATCGTGGTGACCGACAACCTGGCGCCCTTCCCGTGCGTGCCGTGGCAGATTCAGGGCAACAATGTGGATTGCGTGGTGGAAGTGGAATCGATCGGCGATCCGGCGAAGATCGTTTCCGGCACCACGCAGATTACGCGCTCTCCCGACCGGCTGCGGATTGCGGAGTTGGTGGCGAAGTTCCTGCGGGCAGCGGGAATCATGAAGAACGGATTTTCGTTCCAGGCGGGAGCGGGCGGGATTGCGCTGGCTTTCGTGCAGTATCTGAAAGGGATGATGAAAGAGGATGGCGTGAAGGCGCGCTTCGTGCGCGGCGGGTCGACGAAATTTCTGGTCGAGCTGTTGCAGGAAGGGCTGACGGACTACATTCTCGATGGGCAGACATTCGATCTGGAGGGCGTCAAGTCGATGGCGACCGATGCTCGGCACGTGGCGACCTCGCCGTTTACTTCCTACAACTATCACGGCAAGGGGAACTTCGCGTCGCTCGTGGATGCTGTGGTTCTGGGCGCCACCGAAGTGGACGTGAATTTCAATGCCAACGTGGTGACGCATTCGGACGGCAGACTGCTGCACGGCATCGGGGGTTGGCAGAACTGTCTCTTCTCAGGCTGCTCGATTCTGGCGCTACCTGCCTTCCGCGATCGCATTCCGGTGATTGTCGATGAAGTCACCACGATGACGGGGCCGGGAGAGATGATTGATGCGGTCGTAACCGAGCGCGGGATCGCGATTAATCCGCGCCGCACGGACCTGCTCGAGGCAGTGAAGGGATCGAAGCTGCCGGTTCGGCCGATCCAGGACATCAAGGCGGAAGTTGAAAAAATCTGCGGGGGCAAGCCGGCGCGTCCGAAACTGGGCGACCGTCCATGCGCAGTCGTCAAGTGGGTGGATGGAACCGTGCTGGACACGGTGTGGCAGGTCGGGTGAGAACCGGAGTTCGGAGTTCGTAGGCCGGAGTTCGCAATCTCTCGAATCGCAGCCCGCTCCCGTCTGACGAACTACGACCTACGAACTCCTTTTTTTGGGGGTGCGCGTGCGCGGGCTGGAAGCGAAGCGAGTCCTCATCACCGGCGGGGCCAGCGGGATCGGGGCAGCGACAGCAGCGCGGTTTCTGGAGGAGGGGTCGGTCGTTTGTGTGCTCGACCGCGATGCGGAGGCGCGACGCAAGATCACGCAGGAACTGAGAGAACTGGCAGGTGCAATCGATGCCGACGTTTCCAACCTAAAACAGGTGCAGGCCGCATTTGCCGAAGCGATTGAGTTGATGGGCGGCGTGGATGTTCTGATCAACAATGCCGGCATCAGTATTCGCCATAATTTTCTCGACATCGCGCCGGAAGAGTGGGAGAAAGTAATCGCGGTCAATCTGACGGGCGTGTTCTACGTCGCCCAGACGGCCGCGCGGCACATGATGGAGCGCGGCAGCGGCGTGATCCTGCAGACGGCTTCAACGAACGGCCTGGTGGGGCAGCCCTACTATGCGGACTACAACGCGGCCAAGGCGGGCGTGATCGAACTCAGCAAGAGTATGGCACTTGAACTTGCGCCGAAGATTCGTGTGTGTGCGGTCGCCCCAGGATACGTCATGACCCCGATGCAGCGTGCCGAGTATACCGACGAGATGTTTGCTGCACTGAACGCGAAGCTGCCTCTGCGGCGCCACGCCCAGCCGGAGGAGATCGCGGCTCTGTTCGCATTTCTCGCGTCCGACGACGCTCGGTACATCACGGGCCACGTGTACACGATTGACGGGGCGGAAATCACGGGAGGCTTGGCCAGCCGGTAAGGCATGCGTCTCTCAGGGAAAGTCGCTCTAATCACCGGCGGCGCCTCTGGCATTGGACGCGCGACCGCGCTGCTGTTTGCCCGCGAGGGGGCGGCGGTTGCGATTGCCGACCTGAATGCCCAAGCCGGAGAAGGTGTCGCATCCGAGATCACGCAGTCCGGAGGACGCGCAATCTTCGAGCCTGGAGACGTCTCACGCGCAACCGATTGTCGCCGCCTAGCCGAGCGCGCGATCCGCGAATTCGGACGGATCGACATCCTGTTCAATAATGCCGGCATCATCCGGCGCGCGACGGTGCTCGGCCTCAGCGAAGAGGATTGGGATCGCGTGATGGCGGTGAATGTAAAGGCCATCTACCTGCTGTCGCGGGAAGTGATCCCGCACATGCAGAAGCAGGGCGGCGGATCGATCATCAGTATGGCCTCCGGCTGGGGCCTTGCCGGCGGCGCGCAGGCGGCGGTTTACTGTGCGTCGAAAGGAGCGGTCGTGCTGCTGACCAAGGCGATGGCGATCGACCACGGGCCGCAGAAAATTCGCGTCAACTGCATCTGCCCGGGCGACACGGACACGGGTATGCTGCGCGCCGAAGCCCAGCAACTCGGGGAAGCGAACGACCGTTTTCTGGCCGAGGCAGCGAAGCGCCCGCTGGGGCGCGTCGGATCACCAGACGAAATTGCGCAGGCCGCCCTGTATCTGGCGAGCGATGCGTCTTCGTTCGTTACTGGGACTGCACTGGTGGTCGACGGTGGCGGGCTGGCGGGATCAGTTTGATTTTCCTTTGTGGCTATTCATGCACTTCGCGATTAGAAAACTTTACACCACAGAGGACACTGAGGATCACAGAGGAAACTAAAGAGGACTATGCGTCTGCAGAATAAAGTTGCTCTGATCACGGGCGGCACCTCGGGAATCGGCGAGGCCGTGGCCGAGCTGTTCGCACGCGAAGGCGCCAGCGTTGCCATTACCGGGCGCAACGACACTCGCGGCCACGCCATCACAGCTCGTATTCTCGAATCAGGCGGAACAGCGATTTTCGCGCGCACGGATGTGCGTCATGCCGCCGAGTGCAAGCGGGCAGTGGATGCGACGCTCGGCTCTTTCGGCCGCCTGGACATTCTGTTCAACAACGCCGGGGTCTTCTTCCCGCAGACCACGCTCGAATGTTCCGAAGAAGAATGGGATCTGCAGATCGATATCAACCTGAAGGGGACATTCCTGATGTCGAAGTACGCGCTCGAGCCGATGATCGCCCAGGGCGGCGGAGTCATCATCAACAACAGCTCCGGCTGGGGCTTGGTGGGCGGAGACAAGGCGGTTGCGTATTGCGCGTCGAAAGGCGGCGTGGTTCTGCTGACCAAGGCGATGGCGATCGATCATGGGCGGCAAGGGATCCGCGTAAACTGCATTTGCCCCGGCGACGTCGATACGCCCATGCTGCCGGAAGACGCGCGCCGACGCGGTTTGGAGTGGAAGACGTATCTGGCCGGTTGCGAAAATCGCCCGATGGGGCGGATCGGTACTCCGGACGAAATTGCCAAGGCTGTGCTGTTCCTGGCGTCGGAGGATTCGTCGTTCATGACCGGAGCCGCGCTGGTCGTGGACGGTGGAGGGACGGCGGACTAACTGATCCCGATCCACTCTCCGCGCGAGAATTCAACTCATGCCCACAGTTACCAGCACCCGAAACCGTGAGCGGTCGAAACAATGGTACGTGCGCGCGCAACAATCGCTGGTCGAAGGCGTCAACTCGCCATCGCGCGGTTCTGCCGTGTATTCGCCGGGGCCAGTGGTTCTAGAGCGCGGGCGCGGATCGCATGTGTGGGACCTCGACGGCAACGAATACGTTGACTTCATGATGTCGTTCGGCGCGCTCATTCAGGGGCACGCTCATCCCAAGATCGTCGAGGTGGTCACGCAGACCATCGCGGAAGGGTCACATTTCGCGGCTGCCACTACAGCCGAAACCGAGGCCGCGGAGCGTATCCGGCGCATGGTGCCGACTGCAGAGGCTGTGCGCTTCGCTAACAGCGGAAGCGAAGCGACCATGCTCGCGTTACGCCTGGCGCGCGCGCACACCGGGCGCACAAAATTTCTCAAGTTCGAAGGTCACTACCACGGCTGGTACGACGCCTACTGCCTGAACGGAAACAGTCATCCCGCAGATCAGCTTGGGTCGCGAGAAAACCCCACGCGCTTCCCGGACTCCGCAGGCATTCCGTCGACGGTGTTTGACGATGTGGTTCTCGCGCCGTGGAACGATCTAGAAACACTCGATGCAATTCTTCGCCGCCATGGGCGCGAACTGGCGGCCATCATCACCGAGCCGATTATGGCTAACATGGGCTGCATTCTGCCGCGCGAGGGCTATCTGCAGAAGGTGTGCGATCTGGCGCACCGCCACGGTGCACTGTTCATTCTGGATGAAGTTGTGACTGGATTCCGCTACGCGCCCGGAGGATGTCAGCAGCACTACGGGTTGCAGCCCGATCTGAGTACGTTCGGCAAAGCGCTGGGCGCGGGATTCCCGGTCGGCGCGGTCGCCGGGCCGCGCGCCATTCTGGACCACATGCGCTGGGGCAGCGAGGGCAGGGTGCTGCACTACGGGACTTTCAACGGACACCGGCTGACGATGCGCGTGATTGCCGCGAATCTGGATCTGCTCACCGCAAACGACGGCGCGATCTACAAGGAGATCTACGCGGTGGGCGATGCGGCGATCGCCGGTCTGCGCGACGTTTTTCGCCGAAGAAGAATCGACGCGATCGTGCAGGGCTTCGGTCCGATGTTCCAGATTTACTTCACCGGCGGTGACGCGATCCACGACTACCGCGACTACTGCCAGTACGCTGACACCGCGAAGTACTCGCGCTTCATCCACGGCCTGCTCGATCGCGGCATCTACATGACGCCTTCCAACGGCCTGCACTGGATCATCTCAACTGCACACACGATGCACGACGTTGACGCACTCTTCGCCGCGGCCGACGAAGTCTGCGCGGGGCTGGCATGAGCACGATCGTATTCCTCGGGGGAGGCCGGATCACCTCGGCGATGCTGGCCGGCCTGCGCTTGAAAAAGACCAAACACCGCTTCGTGGTGCACGACCGCAATCCGGGGAAACTCCGCGATTTGAGCAAGCATTATGCGGTGGCCGTCGAGCCTGATCTTAAAAGCGCAGTCCGGCAAGCGGACGTGCTGATGGTTGCGGTCCGTCCAAGTTCAGTTGCCGAGCTTCTGGGTTCGGTCGGAAAGCCCAGCCGGCCCGTGCTCGCCGTCAGCCTGGCGGCAGGAGTGCCACTCCGCAGATTGACCAAGGCGCTCGGCTCCCCGGTGCGCTGGGCGCGCGCCATGCCAAGCCCCGTCTGCCGCAGCGGTCGCGGGCTGACGGCGGTGACCTTTCCCCGAACCCTCCCGCATCGAGATCGCCGCCGCGTCATCGATCTCTTCGCAAGCTTCGGACAGGTGATCGAAATCCCGGAGAGCAAGTTTGACGCGTTCACCGTTACGTACTCGTGCAGCCACGGCTACCACGCGCTGGCTGCGCTGGCAAAAGCTGGGCAAGCGGCGGGCCTTGATCGCCGGAGGGCACTCATCGCGAGCGCTCACGCGCTGGCCGACGGAATCATCGCTTGGCGCGAAGACAAGCACTCGCTGGATTCTCTGCTCGAGGAGGCGGCCACGCCCGGCGGCATTGCAGCGACGACCATGGCCGCCATGGACTCCGCCGGCTACCGCAAGGCCGTGGGGAAAGGTGTGCGGGCGGGACTGCGCCGCGCCCGCACCAATCGCCGCCCATAACTTTCTTTGAACGGATAACCTTCCGTGTGCGTATCCGACAACCTTGAGCAGTCGCGCCGCTTCCTCGCCCGCTTCGAAGCCATCGACACGACCGGCTTCCCTGACCAAGAGATCCTCAACAAGCAACTCATGGGCACGCCCGACGGCTCGCGCAAGGCGCACGTCATGGTCAATACAGGCGACTTCGCCAAGCGGACAACCTTGGACATCGAAACCACCGCCTACCACGAAGGCGTACCGGGCCATCACCTGCAGATTGCTATCGCACAGGAGTTGACGGCGCTTCCACCATTCCGCCAGCACGAATACTACACGGCCTACACCGAAGGCTGGGCGCTCTATTCGGAGCGTCTCGGCAAGGAAGCCGGCTTCTTCCAGGACCCGTACAGCTACTACGGCCATCTGCAGGATGACATGCTGCGCGCCATCCGCCTGGTGGTCGATACCGGCTTCCACTACAAACACTGGTCGCGGCAACAGGTGGTGGACTTCTTTCACGAGCACTCGGCCATCGACGAACTCGAAGTGCAGAGCGAGACCGATCGCTACATGGCGTGGCCAGCGCAAGCGCTCGGTTACAAAATCGGGCAGCTCGAAATCTTGAAGCTGCGACAGTACTCGAAAGACCAACTGGGCGACAAGTTCGACCTGCGCGCCTTCCATGACGAGGTGCTGAACGGTGGCGCCATGCCGCTCGACGTGCTTTCCACACGGATTCACGAGTGGGTGGGACAGCAAAAGGCGCAGGCAACCTTGGGCAACCAAACTAAGGGTCAGTAAAGACGCTAATTCTGGAGTATCATGTGCGCCGATGACCACGCCTGAGCAAGAGCGCCTACGCCTCGCCGGCGTGTACTCCGGGATGAGCGATGAAGAACTCGCACAGATTGCCGAGAGTGCCGATGAATTGAGCGACGCCGCCCGCGAAGTTTTGCAAGCCGAAACCGGGCGCCGCGGCCAGATAGCAACGCCCGGTCCAGTACCCGGTGTTGACGTAGTCGAACTGAACGACATGGTGACTCTGCGCCAATTCCGCGATCTTCCGGAAGCGCTCCTGGCAAAAGGCGGTCTTGAATCGGGCGGCATCGAGTCGCAGCTGGTCGATGACAACATGATCCGCATGAATTGGTTCATCTCCAATCTACTGGGTGGCATCAAGCTGAAAGTTCATGCGGAAGACGTCGAAGCAGCCAACGAAATTCTGAACCAGCCTATCCCGGAGACGATCGAGATCGAAGGCGTGGGCAGCTACGCGCAGCCGAAATGCCCCCGATGCCAGTCGCTCGATGTCAGCTTTCGTGAACTGAACAAGCTCTTCTCCTATGGATCGGCCTACGTGGGGGTTCCGATCCCCGTCTACCACAATGCATGGGCCTGCCACGCCTGCGGCAATGAGTGGGAGGACCATGAGGCTGCGCCGTCCGCGTCCGGCAGTGGAACGCCCTGAACATCTCCGCACATTTATAATCAACAACCATGCGGCAGTTCTTTCGCATGCTTCTGCTGGCACTTGCGCTCTTGACGGTGGCGCTGATCTCGGCGCTGACCGCGATGCAATTTGCGATTCACGGGCGCGAGGTCACGATCCCGAAGCTGGTCGGCATGACGCCGTTTGAGGCAGAACGTGCCGTGAATGCGTCTGGTCTGCAAGTCGCCATCGAGCGGCAGTTTTACAGTCCCGACATTCCAGAGGGCAGAATCATGACCCAGATGCCGGTGCCGGGAATGAAAGTGCGGCGTGGATGGATGATTCGCGTCGCACAAAGTCTGGGGCCGCAGCGCGTCGCGATTCCGGATGTGACCGGGCAGAGCGAACGAGTTGCGGAGCTGAACATCCGGCGCCGCAGTCTGAATCTGGCTTCGATTGCTCAAATCAGTCTGCCGAACACTTCCGCCGATCAGGTCGTTTCGCAGAGCCCTCCGGCGAACGCCAGCGGAGTGGCGGCGCCGAAGATCAGCTTGCTCGTGAGCTCGGGGCCGCAGCCGGCCGCCTACGTAATGCCCGACCTCACCGGCCAACCGCTGGGCAGCGCGAAGCTAGCCCTGCAGGACGCGGGACTGCGCGTGGGCCGGGTCAGCCTGTTTTCCACGTCATCGTCCAACGGTGCGCCCGTTGTGCCAACTCCTGCTTCGGAGCCGAGCGCCACGAGCATGATCGTGACGCAGAGTCCGGCACCGGGACAGAAGGCGGTGGCGGGCAGCGCGGTGAATTTCGAGGTTCGGTAATCAGGTCTCAGTTCCCGGCTCTCAGTTCTCGGTAAAATCGGGCCAAAACTGAGAACTGGGAACCGAGAACGGGGAACTAACTCACGCCCTTCGCTCCAGGATCGCCGCAAAGAAGCCGGCGCAAGGATGCTCGCCGGGAATGGTTCGCAGATAAGGTCCGGCCAGCAGCGAATGCACATCGTCCCAGCACAATTCCCTGGATCGCCTGAGCTGTTCGAGCTCTGCGCGACAATCGATCTGCGCGAACCGGGCACCGTCTTCGAGCGCGACTTCCACCACCGCCTCATTCTCCTCGCGCTCCAGCGAACAGGTGGAGTAGACGAGCCGTCCGCCCGGTGCAAGCTGGCCGAGCGCAGACCTCAGAATCGCGATCTGCCGCGACTGAAGATCCGCCAGATCCGCTGGATTGAGGCGCCACTTGATCTCGGGATTATGTGCCAGAGTGCCGGTGCCGGAACAGGGCACGTCGGCCAAAATGCGGTCGAAGCCAGTGGCAAAGGGCAACTGGCGCGCATCGGCCGCAACGACGTGCACGTTCGCCAGGCTGACCAGGTGGCGCAGCAAGCGGGCGCGGTGCGGATGCAGCTCTGACCCGAACACCCGGGCGTGCGGATTCCGCTTGGCCAGTAGCGCGGTCTTACGGCCGGGCGCCGCGCAACAGTCGAGGATCCGGTCGCCATGGCCCGCTAACAACGCAACCAGCTGCGACGCTTCGTCCTGAATCGAAATGCGGCCTTCCCGATAGACCCTGGTTTTCGTGACGTCGCCCGAGTCCACCCGCCGAGCGTTCGAAACCAGCAGACCCGGCCTAAGTACCACGCCTGCGTCCACGAGCTCTTTCTCGGATTGATCGTCGTAAATATGGATGACAGTGGCCGGCACACTCTGGTTGTGGGCGCAGATCTGCCACGCGGAAGCGAGGCCGTAACGCTCCACCCATCGCGCAACCAGCCACTCAGGATGAGCGGAGCACGCGGCCAGTTGGCGGGCGTCAGCGCACTGTTTTATTATTTTCAGAGCGCTCTCCGCGCTGCTCTGTTCGGCCTTTCTGAGAATTGCATTCACGAAAGCAGCCGCCGAGCGTTTGCGCGCCGTTTTCACCACTTCCACGCTCTCGAAGATCGCGGCGTGCGCCGGAACGCGAGAGAGAAACTGCAACTGGTAGAGGCCGAGGCGCAAAGCCGTGAGCACCTCGGGATCAAGCCGGTCCAGTCTTTGAGAGGAGGCGCTCGCCAGCCGCCGATCGAGCAGTGACCGCCAGCGCAGAACGCCAATCACAAGTTCCGTGGCCAGCCCGTGATCGCTCGAGGAAAGTTTCGCAAGCCGGGAAGAGTGGAGCAACTCGGAAGCGTAGGATTCGTCGCGCTCGACTCTCAACAAAATCTCGAACGCAGCGGCGCGAGCGGGAGAAACGGCCATCGCAGGTTATTGTCCCAGATACTCGCCGATTTTCGGGCGGTAACCGTTGATGAATTCCCGCGCCAGCATGCGACGCTTGCCTTCCATCTGAATCTCGATCAGCTCCAGCACAGTGCCCTGACCGCAGCCCGCGATCAGCCACGCCCCTTCAACCGCGATTTCGCCGGGATCCAGGCGTACACTCCGCTCCGATGGCCGGGCCTTGTGCACACGCAGCGTCTTGCTCTTGAGGCTCGTATAAGCACCGGGCCATGGCTGGAATCCGCGCAGACGGTTGCAGATCTCGTTCGCCGTGCGAGCGAAGTCGATCCGTCCATCCTCTTTCTTCAAAATCCGAGCCAGTGTCGCCGTTGAATGATCCTGCGGCAGGGGTCGCACGTGGCCACTCTCCAGCCCGCGCAGCGTCTCAACCATCAGCTCCGCACCAACCGCCGCCAATTTCGGACTTAGCGTCTCCGCCGTATCGTCGAGCTCGATCGGCAATTCGCGCTGCAGAAGTATGTCGCCCGTGTCGAGCCCCGCATCAATAAGCATCGTAGTCACGCCAGTAGTCGACTCTCCGTTTGCAATCGCCCACTGAATCGGCGCGGCGCCGCGATACTTCGGCAGAAGAGAGGCGTGCAGGTTGAGATTGCCAAAGCGGGGAAGATCGATCATCCATGGGGGAATGATGCGGCCGTAACCGACGACAATGATTGCGTCGGAGCGAATCGCCGCTAACCGATCGCGAAAATCGTCGTTGCTCTTGATTTTGTCAGGTTGAGTGAGGGGCAGACCGAGCCGGAGCGCAGCCTCTTTCACCGGGGAGATCGTTACTTCCATCCCGCGCCCTCGCGGCCTGTCCGGTTGCGTAACCACGAGCGGCACAGCGTGCCCCGCCTCGACCAGCTTCTCCAGGGTCGGAACCGCAAAGCGAGGCGTGCCGCAGAAAACCAAAATCATAGGTGTCAGGTCTCAGGTGTCAGGTCTCAGGCGTCGGGTCACAGGTCACAGGTTCCAACGTCGCGGCTTCCCGGGTGTTTTGTATCTGAAAGGCCGTTTTGCCGTTCGGAGTTTTTCCTGAGACCTAATACCTGTGACCTGAGCCTGCCCTTCTACCACTCTCCCGCCTTTGCCAGCTTCTTGATTTTCCGCTTGATCAGGTCGCGCTTTAGTGCGCTGACGTGCGAAATGTAGAGCTTCCCGTTTAGGTGATCGGTTTCATGCAGGAAGGCCCGCGCCAGCAGGTCCTCTCCCGTGCGTTCAAAGAATTTGCCACTCAAGTCCTGGGCCCGCACCGTCACGGTTTTCGCGCGCGTGACCTCTTCGCGGAATTCCGGAATGCTCAAACAACCCTCGGTGCCGCGCTGCCGCCCTTCTTTCAAAATGATCTCCGGATTGATCAACACCAGCTTCGCGCCCGGATCTTCCTTAAACGTCACGTCCACCACGGCAATCCGCTTCGAAATACCGATCTGCGGGGCCGCCAGCCCAACCCCGCGCGCCGCATACATCGACTCGAACATGTCATCCACCAGCTTCTGGAGTTCGTCATCGAACGCCCTCACAGGCGCAGCAGCCTTCTCCAACACCGGGTCGCCAAACTTCACAATGGGATAAATCATCTCTGCGGGTCAGTAACTTTTCAGTTGCTCAAGATAGCCTTCGAAATTTCGCTTGGTCTCGCGCATCGAATCGCCGCCAAACTTCTCGAGCGCGCAGCGTGTCAGGGTAAGCGCGACCATAGCTTCCGCGGCAACACCGGCAGCCGGCACCACGCAAACGTCGGACCGTTCATAGGCCGCCTTCACTGGTTCCCGCGTTGCAAAATCGACCGATTGCAGCGGACGCCGCAGCGTCGAAATGGGCTTCAGGTAGCCGCGCACCCGAATCTCCTGGCCGTTCGAAACGCCGCCCTCGATGCCTCCAGCGATGTTGCGCGTGCGCGTGAAACCGGAAAATCCCGACTGCTTCCGATATCCGATTTCGTCATGCACCGCCGACCCCGGCGAATACGCCGCGTGAATACCGCTCCCGATCTCCACCGCCTTTACCGCCTGCAACGACATCACCGCGGCCGCCAGCAGGGCATCCAATCGCTCGTCCCATTGCGCGTACGTGCCCAGTCCAGGCGGAACCTTGTGCGCCACCACTTCGAATACTCCGCCTACGGAATCACCCGTGCGCAGAACTTTATCGACTTGCTCTTTCATGCGCTGCTCGATCTCGGCATCCGCGCAACTGAGCAGCACTTCATCCTTGCGCGAAAGTATTTCAAGTTGCTCCCATGCGATCTCCCTCTCGCCCAGGGAAACACCGCCCACCGCGATCACGTGGCTCAAGACTTCAATGCCCAATTCGCGCAGAAACAGCTTGGCCAGCGCGCCGATCGCAACCCGCGCTGCCGACTCGCGCGCCGACGCACGCTCCAGCACGTAGCGCGCTTCCGAGAAATCGTACTTCAGCGCACCCGCCAGATCGGCATGCCCCGGACGCGGCGACGCCACCCGCTTGTGCTTCTCCGGATCGCCCGCCTCCACCGGCAGCGATTCTTTCCAATTCTGCCAATCACGGTTCGCGAGCATTACGGCAATCGGCGATCCAATCGTCTTGCCATGATGCACGCCCGACAGGATATGCGCCTGATCGGTCTCGATCTTCATGCGCCCGCCGCGCCCGTACCCCTGCTGCCGGCGCCAAAGTTCGCGGTCCACAAACCCCTGGTCCACCGTCAGTCCGGCGGGAAGCCCAGACAAAAACGCAACCAGAGCCTCGCCGTGAGATTCACCGGATGTAAAGTAGCGCAGCATGCGAAACAGGCATTGTAAACGAAGAGGCCAGGTTCAGCGTTTCCTCGCGATTTTCTGGAGAAAGCCCCGCCGGAGCAGGTACAATAACAAGTTCGTCACAAGCTGGAAGTCGCCAAACTTGCACTTCTGATTCATCGCCCCACTTCGTCCCTGGACGCGAGGAATTGTGTTAACCACAAAAGACAGTCATCTTTATCCCGAGAGCAGTCAGCCGATCCGCTGCGTGATTGCTGACGATCACGCCGTGCTGCGTTACGGCGTTCGGCGCCTGCTCGAAGATAATTCGGACTTCGCCGTCGTGGGCGAGGCGTCCGATGCCACCGAGGCCCTGAAGCTGGTCCTCGAAGAACACCCCGATCTCGTCCTGCTCGATATCGGCATGCCGGGTATGTCGTCGTTCGAAGCCGGGCGGTTGATTGAGGGGCACTGCTCCGGCACCCGCGTCGTCTATCTGACAATGCATGAAGATCAGGATTACGTAGCGCAGGCTTTCCGGTCGGGGGCGAGCGGCTACCTGCTGAAAGACACTCCCGCGCCGCGTCTCCTGCACGCCTTGCGGGAGATTCATCGAGGGGAACGCGTGCTGAGCCCCCAGGTGATGGCCCAGTTCAAGGGCGAGGGAATTCCGGGAACTGACCCGGCGCGCGTCCCGCTGCGTAGAGGTACTCTGACGCTGCGCGAACGCGAAGTCATGAAGTTGCTGGCGGAAGGGCACACGGTGCGGCAGGTGGCCGCAGTCCTCGGGGTCAGTATCAAGACCGTCGATGCGCACAAGTTCAACCTCATGCGCAAGCTCGACATTCACAACAAGGCGCAGCTCGTCACCACCGCGATCCGGAAGAAGATTCTCCGGATGCCGGTTACCTCACAATAGCGGCCACCCCTGAGCTGCGAGCGCGGCCAGACTCGCCACGTCCGGCACCTCTAACTCCGCCCGCCCCTCGGCCGCGCGCACGGCCCCAACCCCTGGCCGCGCCGACTTCCGGTTCACCCACACGCTTGCAATCCCCAGCGAGTGCGCCGGGACGACATCGTGATAGATACTCTGCCCCGCATGCAGCAGGCGGTCCGGCCCCAGTCTCATCGTCCGCAGTGCCACCTGAAAATTGTTGATCGAAGGCTTGTAGCTCCGCGCTTGCTGCGCGGTGATTACAAAGTCGAAATCCACGCCCAGAAGCTTCCGGGTTTCCGCAAATAGATCGTCGTCGATATTTGAGATCACAGCCAATTTATAACGCTTCTGAAGCTGCCGGAGCGCAGACACGGTATCGGGAAAGGGAAGCCACGATGTTACGGAGTCGGGCAACGAACGAAGTTCATCCGGAGCAGGCTGGAAGCCATAATGCTTTCCAAAACGCTGCACCACCGACTCCAGCACCTTCCGGTAACTCTGATAAGGGCCGCTTTCCTCCTCAGCCTCGAATTCCCCGTAGAGCTCGAGAATGGCGCCGTCCGACTGGCTCTTTCGGTAGCGGTCGAACACCGTGCGAAGCGTGGGCAGGATCCCGGACTCCCAATCGATCAGCGTGCCGTAACAGTCGAAACTGATCGTAGTGAAGCGGGAAAAATCCATAGCAAGATCAATTCGTCAGCAGCAACAGCTTTCCTGTCGTCTTGCGGCCTTCCAGATCGCGGTGGGCCTGCTGCACCTGGGCGAGCGGATACACATGCGCAATGCGAAGCTTGAGCTTGCCTTCGCGGATCATGCCAAAAACAGCTCCAGCCCGCTCCTGCAACTCCAGCGGAGCGATGGTGTAGTGCCCGAGCGAGGGACGAGTCAGGAAGATTGAACCTTTTTGAGTGAGCACCAGCGGATCAAAGGGCGCGACAGCCCCGCTCGACCCGCCAAACAGCACCATCATGCCGCGCGGGCGGAGCAGGTTCAAACCCTTGTCGAACGTCGTCTTGCCGACCGAGTCGTATACAACGTCGACGCCCTTGCCGCCGGTGAGGCGCTTTGTTTCCGCTTCAAAGTCCGATTGCGTGTAAAGAATGACATCGTCGGCTCCGGCGGCACGTGCCAGTTGGGCTTTTTCCTCGGTTGAAACCGTCGCGACGATGCGTGCACCGATGTTGCGCGCCATCTGAACCAGGAGCAGCCCCACTCCGCCAGCGGCGGCGTGAATCAGGGCCGTCTGACCTTTCTTCAGCGGATAGGTATCGTGGACGAGGTAATGCGCCGTCATTCCCTGCAGCATGGCGGTGGCTGCCTCGCGTTCGTTGACTCCAGTAGGAATCTTGACCAGGCGGTCCGCGGGCACGGCAGCGTACTCGGCGTAGCTTCCGAGCACCGTGGCGTAGGCGACGCGATCTCCAACTGCGATCCCCTTTGCCTCGGCCCCGACCGCCGAAACCACGCCCGCTCCCTCCTGCCCAAGTACGAAGGGCAGCGGAGCCTTGTAGCGGCCTTCTCGGTTGTAGACATCAATAAAGTTGACGCCCGACGCCTGGATCTTTACGAGCGCTTCGTTCGGCTTCGGTTGGGGAACGGGGAGGTCTACCAGTTCCATAACCTCCGGGCCACCGGTTTGCTTTATCTGAATCGCTTTCATAGTGCCTTTCGATGAGCTGAGAAATGAGAAAGACGCATGGCTGCCCCGATCAGCAGGGCTGCCAATGACTTACGAGCCGGCTTGCCCTTCCGAATGGAGTGCTGTAATATCCGGCCCGGTTTCTAAAGTAACCGGGTTCATGTGTCTCTCGTAGCGTTGACCCAACGAATTTTGCGATAGTACCATCTCAATGTCAGGGGCGGGCAGGTCGCCCCAGCGGAGCAGTTTGGCAAGCTTCTCAAAATATGAGGTTTCCTTCGCAAAGGGGTCCGACATTCGCGCTTTTCGCCTCGCTGGCGGCGACTCTCGCCTGCCACAGCGGCCAGAAGCCGGCCACCTTTATGCCACCCCCAGCGGCACAAGCTCCGGCGCTGGTTGCAGCCGGCAGCCAATCGGATCCCGGGAAGCAGAAACCTGCCAATGCCGCGACTCAGCCGGCTGCCAAGCCGCAGGTTCCGCAAGCTCTTGAAGTCGATCCTGTGGCCGACCTCATCGCCCGCGTCGAAAAGGAATACCAGACCGGACAGGACAACTACCGCGCCGGCCACCTCGAAGCCGCGAAGCAGAACTTCGACTCCGCCTTCAACCAGTTGCTGGGCAGCGGGTTTGATCTTAAATCCGACGATCACCTGCAGCACGAACTCGACCGCATTCTGGACGGAATTAACGGTCTGGAGCTTGCGGCCTTGGAGCAGGGCGATGGTTTCGCCGAGCAAAAATCCGAGCCCGCTCCAATCGACGAAGCGAACGAGGTCACACCGTCGGTTGATCTTGACATCAAGGCCAAGGCGGAGGCTGAGATCAAGTCGACCCACTCCGACCTGCCCCTGATGATGACCGACCAGGTCGCCGGCTACATCAATTACTTCTCCAACCGTGGGCGCGGCACCGTCGAGCGCGCCCTGGCCCGCTCCGGACGATACGAAGATATGATCCGGAGCACCCTCCGCGAAGAAGGTGTGCCGCAGGACTTGATCTACCTGGCCCAGGCCGAGTCTGGTTTTCATCCGCTGGCGGTTTCACGCGCCGGCGCCCGCGGCATGTGGCAGTTCATGGGCAGCCGCGCCCGGGGCTACGGACTCGAGCGCAATTGGTGGCTCGATGACCGCCAGGACCCGGAGAAAGCGACTCGCGCCGCCGCCCGTCACCTGAAGGATCTCTACCACCAGTTTGGCGACTGGTACCTGGCCATGGCAGCCTACAACTCCGGTCCAGGCACGGTGCAGAACGCGGTCAAGCGCACCGGCTACGCCGACTTCTGGGAACTCTACCGGCGGAACGTGCTCCCCAAAGAGACCCGCAATTACGTTCCCATCATTGTGGCCGTGACTATCATGGCCAAGAATCCCGAGCAGTATGGATTAGAAACGGTGGCCAGGGAAAAGCCCGTTCCTCACGACACCGTCAAGATCGACTATCCCATCGATCTGCGGCTGGCCGCCGAGTGCGCGGATGCAACCGTCTCCGACCTGCAGGACCTGAACCCCAGCCTGCTCCGGTTAACGACTCCGAAAGACAGGGCATTTGACCTGCACTTGCCCGCCGGTACCGTGAACAAATTCCAGGCAACCGTCGCATCGGTTCCGGTGGATAAGCGGGTATCGTGGCGCTATCACAAAGTCCAGGCTGGCGAGACTCTAGCCTCGATCTCGCGCACATATCGCATACCTTCGAAATCAATCGCCGCCGCCAACAATCTGGATGACGACATCCTCACTCCCGAAACCAAGCTGATCATCCCAATGGCGCCCGGCAAGAACACCGACACCGCAGCCTATGCGCGCGCCACGACCCGCTATCGAGTGCGCAAGGACGATACGGTCGAGTCCGTGGCTGAGAATTTCGGGGTGTCCGCCAAGATGCTGCGCGGGTGGAACCGCCTGAAAGGCAGCAGCCTGGCTGGGAAAAAAGTTCTGTTTCTCCATCTGCCCGTCGCTCCCGGCTCCGCCGGCGTGCAAGTGGCCTCGTCGCGCTCGCAGAAATCCCGCCACCCTGGCACTGCGGTCGCTTCCAAGAACAGCACTGTCCACCACAAAGTAAAGCACGGTGAAACACTGGCCTCGATCGCCAACTCCTACAACACCACCGTTTCTGCGCTGAAGCACGACAACCGAAACGTCGCAGCGCTGCGGCCGGGGATGATTCTGGTTGTGCGCGACGTGCACTAAAGCGCCACTCCGCGAGCTCCCTCCGCCCCGACCCAACTAGCACCAAAGTGGTCTTTGCATCTTCGGTCGAGACTGGTAGATAATAGTCCCGACCGAGGGGGTCACGAGGATACTCGTGACCCCTTTTTTCGTAGAGGTCGTCAAAAGATGCCCCAGCGAGGGAAGAAGCAATGGCAAAACTGCGAGGGTCCTTGTCGGTCTCACCGCGACGTTACGTCTCGGCCCTGGTGCTCAGCGTCATCATTATCATCTCTGTTGCTGCGCGTTCTGGGGCGCAGAAGGACCGACAAGCAGCCCCTGCCGCAGCGCAGAATTCTGAGCAAGGGGGCAACAAGAGCCCATCCGATCAGAAAGGCGCTACAGTACCAGGCACGCAAGGTGGTGCTAACAAGCCAGATTCGGGCTCAGCGATCACAGCCCTAGATCAAGTCAGAGTCCCAGGAACCAGCGTCGTCTTCGCGATAGTACTCACCCTGGTCGTCGGCCTGATCGAAATCTCTTACAAATCGAAAGCCAGTTTCAAGGCGTGCTTATGGAACTGGTCATTTCCGCTTTACCTGGCAATTTTTATGCTCGGGAATGGCGTGGCTACTTTGCTGTCCTCTTTGTTCGTCAAACTGCCCGGGCAATTGGCTGCCTACCTCGCATTCCTGAGCGCCTTCTTTGGAGTCTTTGCCTTTCAAGTGATCATGAGCAATACGAACATCACTTTTCTCGGCAAGGGCGTTTTGACTATTGACGACTGGGTATCAAAAGCGCGAGATCAAGCGGTCGCCGCCGCCATTCAAACGGAGGCGCAGAACGCAGACCGAGCTAGAAATGCGGTTGCCAGCGAACTCGAAGGCATCGACGAGGGCAGGCTCGATGCCTACATGGACAGTATACTGGGACCATCCGAATTTGAGGCCATTAAAGCCGCCGCTGCAAAGCATGGCACCAATGGCAAACTATACAAAACACAGGCGTTTTCCGCAAAGAACCTTACCTCCGCAATGAACCTTGCAAAAGAAATGAAGAGGCAGCATGCTGGACAGTAAAGTTGAACAAGCCTGCCGTGGCATAGATGTTGTCTTGACATATGTCATGACAAGTGATATAGTTCAGACCATGGAGTCAACCGTGCAACGGCTAAAGAAGCTTCGTGAGTGGCAGTCTCTCTCGCAAGAGGGGCTTGCGCGACTCCTGGGTGTCTCAGTGCGGACAGTCGCGCGCTGGGAAAACGGCGAGTCGAGCCCAAGTCCACTTGCGAATCAGAAACTGACCCAGTTGATACACGCTGGTTCTGAGAGGAGCTCCGATGTTATTCGATCCTAAGTACGCTTCTACACTTCTTGACCCGTTTAACTATAAAGTCTTTAACACGGTGGCAAGTGCGCGCAGGATTGCCTTAGGGGATCTCTGGAAGTCCATTGGTTCTGAAGACCGTGTTTCCGAGAGCGTGGAAAAACTAAGTGTTGCCGGTCTCATAAAGGAAGAACCTGCTTCCTTGAAAGATTTCTCGACGCTGTATGTGACGGCCGAGGGACTGAACGCAGAGCGTCAAATCAGACGCCAGGGAGATCTGTTTACCACATTGGTTGAGAGCCACGCGAACTCCCGCGAAAAACAAGCCTAGAGCTGGCAAGCGTCACGCTCATTGCCACGCATAGAGGCGACCCTTCTCATCAGATCCAAACTGTGAAAGTCATCACCGACTTTCAGCCCGACCGATGCGACAATGTTTCCTGCTTGGGGCCATGAGCAAGGGTGCCTGTCTCCAGACGGACCCTTGAAGACCAGTATCGCAGCGGTGAAGCGCTGCGCCACCCAAAATACGAGGCGTGAGTCCTTCAGCGTTGGTGGAGCTAGCCCATCAGCATTCCGCCATTAACATTCAGCACGTGTCCCGTGATGTAGGACGCATCCTCCGAGGCCAGAAAGCACACAGCACACGCCACGTCCTCCGCTGTCCCTACTCGCCCCAGCGGAATCATCTTCACTGCGTTCTGCTTGAATTCGTCGCTCAGCCCGGCCGTCATGCTGGTTTCGATGAACCCCGGTGCGACGGCGTTACAGGTAATGTTGCGCGACGCGACTTCCCGCGCCAGGGCCATCGTCAGCCCGATCAGCCCGGCTTTCGACGATGCGTAGTTCGCCTGTCCCGCCTGCCCCATCTGCCCAAACACGCTCGTGATGTTGATGATCCGTCCCCAGCGCTGCTTGAGCATCGAGCCGATCACCTGCTGCGTGCACAGGTAGGCCGACGTCAAATTCGTGTTGAGGACCGCGTCCCAATCCGCCCGCTTCATGCGCATCACCAGTTGATCGCGCGTGATGCCGGCGTTGTTCACCAGGATGTCGATCTTTCCGAAGTGGGCGAGCGCGGACTTGATGCCCGACTTGATCTGCTCTTCCTCGGCCACGTCCATCGCAAAGACCGCCACCTTTCCTTCTGCGGCCGCGATCTGTCCGGCCACTTCCTCCAGTTTCTGGAGATTGCGCGCCGCTAAGGCTACACTCGCACCCTGCCGCGTCAAGGCCAACGCACACGCCTTCCCGATCCCCTGCGACGCTCCCGTAACCAGCGCCACTCGTTCGTCAAGTTTCATGGAGGCTCCTTAGAGAACGGAAATTATAAACGCCAAAGAGCAAACGGCAGCCCGTGTGGCGCGGACACTCTTGTCCGCGGGCCGCGGCATTCGCAACTGCATGCCGGCTTGGAAAGGAGTGCCCGCGCTACAGGCTTGCCGGCGGGATGCCGGCGCTACGGAACGCTTCTGCTCGAAACAAATACCTGAGCAGCGGCGGCGCCAGGATCGTCGTCACTGCGGTCATGAACACGACGATCGCGTAGGTCGACTCGGTTACGATCCGCGCATTCAAACCGGCCAGCGCCACAATCAGGGCGACTTCGCCTCGCGGCATCATGCCCACGCCGACCGTGAGCGCACGGCGCCATCCCGTGTCCTTCAGCGGCAAGCCGCAGCCCACGACCTTCGACAGAATTGCCAGCAGCGAAATCACCAGCGCGGTCTTCAGCACGCTGCCGGTGAATAGCCTGATGTTCAAACGTGAACCAATCGAAAAGAAAAAATACGGCGCCAGGAATTCAAGGATGGCATGTGCTTTGGGCGCCAGTCCCCATCGGGGAGCATAGTCGGCAAACATCAGCCCGGCAAAGAATGCGCCGATAATCGCCGCCATGCCGATCTTCACCGCCAACCACGAGAGCAGCAAGCACAAGATCAGTGCGATCGCCAACGGCGCATTTCGGATCGAGAGCCGCTCGACGCCGCCTTGCATCCGGTGCACAATGCGAGGCGCGACAAAAATCATGAACAGCGCAAAGGCCGCCGCTTCCCCGACCAGAATACCCAGATGCAGCCACTCGATGCCGCCCCGGTTCGCCAATCCAGCGACCACCGCCAGCAGCACCATCCCCAGGATGTCGTCGAACACGGCCGCCCCTAGGATCACTTTGGCGAGTTCGGAGGACAATACGTTCAGATCGGCCAGTATGCGGGCCGTGATCCCCACACTGGTCGCTACCATCGCGGCACCCACGAAGATCGCCTCCGTCGTGGCGTCGCCGGTGAGCTTCATGTAGCCAAAGCCGAGCACGAAGGGCGCTACCACTCCCGCCATCGCCACCAGGAGCGCCGTCTTCCCAACGCGAATCAGGTCTCCGGGGCTCGTCTCCAGGCCAGCGTTAAAGAGGACAAAGATTGCTCCAATCTCGGCGACCGAGTGAATCGCATCGCTGGCCGGAATCCAATTCAGGGCGTACGGACCCAGGACAACCCCGGCCAGTATCTCCCCGAGTACCGCGGGCAGACTCAGACGCTCAAACAACTCCCCGACGACTTTCGCGGCCAGAAATATGGCAAACATGGCCAACAAGAGAGCCTGGGGAGCCTGATCCACGCTGGCCACGAGGATAGGTGTGAATGCCGTCCACACGCAAGGCACCGGTTTGCCTGGAATCGCGTGCGTCAGACTGGCTCAAAAACCGGAGGCGGGCCGGCCTTGGCGCTGAACTTGCGTCCGCAAGCTCCTGCCGCCTTCGTTCCGGGCAGTCCTCCCTTGGCGCCTGACCTTCCGATCCTTCGTAACCCGGGTGGATTGAACGGTCAGCAGAATCTGGGCCTGTTCTCGCCCGACTCATGCTGTCCGTTTGAAGCGTCCCCTCCGGTTTCTCTAAAGTCCGACTTGCTGCAGCCGATGGACTTGATTGACGGCCATGATTGGCCAATCCATCTCACCCGCCCTTTGGAGGTAATCAGGGATGAGCAAGTTGAGTTTGAAAATGAAATTGGGCGCGGGGTTTGGAGCGCTGCTGCTCATCTTGGCGCTCTTGGGAGCGATCGGATTCAGGTCAGCCGTCACGACCGAAGCGATATCGCACAATGTTCAGTTCAACTCAACAAAGAAGGACCTTAGTCGGACCATCCAACTGGCATTCGAAAAGGAAAAGGTTGGGGGTTGCGACGCGCTTCTAAACGGGAACACGAAACGCCTCGATGAGGGTAGGGCTGAATTCCAAGAAAAAATGGATGCCCTAAAACCGCAGCTATCGTCGGAGCAAGGCAGAAAGCTCTTCGCAGATATCCAGCAGTCGCATGTGACGTATGACGGACTCGTAGACCGGACGATCGAACTGAACCGCTCCGGCAAGACCCAAGAGGCGCTGGATGCGTTTTACGGTTCTGACGCTCAACAGACACGGGCGGATTTAAGAAAGAGCACCACCGATCTGGTCGATTGGTACGAGAAGCTCAAAGCGGAAGCTGTTGATCGGCAGGCAGCCTCCGACGCCAGCACCAAAACTTTGATCCTGGTCCTGACTTGTGCAGGCCTAATTGTTGGTTCGGTTGTCGCCATCCTGACTGCCCGCTCCGTCACTGATGGCGTCCTCGGAATGGCAACCATGATTGGGCAGATCGCTGCCAAGAATCTGGCCATCGAAGACCTGGAGATCGCTTCCACCGACGAGATCGGGCAGGCCGGGCGCGCGCTGAACGAGATGAAGAACAACCTGCGCGGCATCATCCAGTCGATCACGCAGACCGCCGAGCATGTGGCCTCGGCCAGTGAAGAGATCTCGTCTTCGTCGGCCCAGCAGGCCCAAGGCGCGGAAACCCAAAGAGACCAGACCACCCAGGTCGCCACCGCCATGCTGGAGATGTCCTCGACCGTGGCCATGGTTTCGGAGAACTCCAACCGGGCCGCGGAAGCCTCCCGTCAAGCGGCCGAAACCGCCCGCCACGGCGGCACCATCGTGGATCAAACACTCAGCAAGATGCGGGTGATCGCGCAGGCAGTCGGTGGAACCGCCAAGAAGGTGGAGGAACTGGGAAAGAGTTCCGACCAGATTGGCCGGATTATCGGCGTTATCGATGACATCGCCGACCAGACCAACCTGCTGGCTCTGAACGCCGCCATCGAAGCCGCGCGGGCGGGCGAACAGGGCCGGGGCTTTGCGGTGGTGGCCGATGAAGTCCGCAAATTGGCCGAGCGGACCACCACCGCCACCAAGGAAATCGCCCAGATGATCAAGAACATCCAGGACGAGACCCGCGTCGCTGTGACCGCCATGGAGTCGGGCACCCGGCAAGTCGAAGAAGGCGTGACGAGCACGGCGCAGGCGGGCGATTCTCTGAAAGAGATTATCCGGATGGCGGAGCAGGTGGGAGAGATGATTACCCACATTGCGACCGCCGCCACCCAGCAGTCCAGTGCCTCCGAACAGGTCAACCAGAACATGGACCAGATCGCGCGGCTGGTCAAAGAATCGGCCAACGGCGCGCAGCAGTCGGCCAAGGCCTGCCAAGACCTCTCGGGGCTGGCTTTGGAGCTGCAAAAAATGGTGGGTGATTTCCGGTTGGCGGAGGACAAACCTGGCCGCACGGATCAGGACGAGCACAGGGCCAAACCGGCGAAGGCATTTGCCGCTTCCGCTCATTGAGAGACGGAAATGTTGACGCAACTGAGTGCGCCAAAGGAGAAAATACATGGAAGGCACCGTCAAAGCAGGTGCGGCAGGTCTCGACCATCGCCAGACTCACCACGACCTAATACAACTGGTCAGCTTTCATGTGGGAGGCGAAGAGTTCGGACTCGAAATCCTGCGGGTGCAGGAGATCATTCGTATCCAGCAACTCACCCGTGTTCCCAACTCGCCGACCTTTGTAGACGGCGTAATCAACCTGCGCGGCAAGATCATCCCCGTCATCGCCCTGCGTAGATGCTTCAGCCTCGAAGACCGCCCCCACGACAAGCAGACGCGCATCGTGGTGGTCGAGGTGAACGGCAGCGTACTCGGCTTCATCGTGGACTCGGTTTCCGAAGTCCTGCGCATCCCGGTCGAGACCATTGAGCCTCCTCCGCGCCTGGACAAGGTCGAACGGGAATACGTTTCCGGGGTCGGCAAACTCGAGGACCGCTTGCTCATCCTGTTGGACGTGGACCGCCTGATGTCGGGCTCGGAGAACGCGTTGGTCCAGGCAGGGGCAAACTGAACGGTTTGCGTCAGGAAAAATTTGTGAGCGACGATTTCCTCAAAGATCCCGAGTTGCTCCAGGACTTCGTAGTCGAGTCCGAGGAAGCACTCCAGCGCATGGACCAGGACATGGTGGCGCTCGAGTCTACCCCGAACGATGCGGACCTGCTCAATCGTATCTTTCGCGCCATCCACACCATCAAGGGCACGTCCAGCTTCCTTGGCCTGGACCCCATCGTCAAGCTGAGCCATCGCGCCGAGGACGTGCTCAATGCCCTCCGGCGCGGCGACGCCCGCCTGACCCGGCGCATGATGGACGCTTTGCTGGGCGCCCGCGATCAACTGGGACGCATGCTTGCGGACTTGCGCAACCAGCAGGTCCGAACGTATCCCATCGATGATCTTCTGAACGAACTGGAATTGGTGCAGAAACCGTCCGAGGTCCCACTGACGCTGGGAGAGATTCTGGTTGCCGATGAGATCGTTCCTCCCCAGACGCTTCAGTCCGCCCTCGCCGAACAGGCGAACCAGCCTGAGCCGAAGAAACTTGGCGAGATCCTGGTCGAAAAAGGCGCTGCATCCCCGGTGGAAGTCGGCGAAGCGCTGTCTCGCCAGCGCGCCACGTCCGAAATGCAGTCCGACGCCAAGAGCATGCGCGTGGATGTGCGCAAGCTCGACGAGCTCGTCAACCTCGTCGGTGAACTCGTGCTCGAGCGCAACCGCCTGGTTCGGCTCAGTCACGATCTCTCCGCCGGAGCCCTGGACCGCAGCGCCTTCGAAATGGCTTTCGGACAGTCTACCGCCCGTCTCAGTTTCGTCACCGACGAGCTTCAGATCGCCGGCTTGAAGACTCGCATGGTGCCCATCGAGTCCGTGTTCCGCAAGTTCCCGCGTCTAGTTCGCGACGTCGCCCGCTCCGTGAACAAACAGGTTCAGCTGGTTCTCGAGGGGCAAGACACCGAAATCGATAAGACCATGGTCGAACTGATCGCCGATCCGCTCGTGCACCTAGTGCGCAACTCGCTCGACCATGGCATCGAATCGCCCGAAATCCGCGAGCAGGCAGGGAAACCCCTCGAAGGCACCATCCGCCTGGAAGCTTCTCAGGAGGGCGACCAGATTGTGATCCGCATCTCGGACGACGGTGCCGGCATCAACCCCGATCGCGTTCTCGCCAAAGCTGTCGAGCAGGGACTGGTGGCGGCCGATCATGCCCGCAGCCTAACCCCGCGCGAAATCCTGGACTTCATTTTCCTGCCCGGTTTCAGTACTGCGCAAACGGTCGGTAATCTGTCGGGTCGGGGCGTAGGGATGGATGTGGTCCGCACCAACCTGCGGAAACTGAACGGTTCGATCGAGCTGGACAGTGAAGTCGGCCTGGGTACGAACATTCGCTTGCGGCTTCCGCTCACGCTGGCGATTATGCCGGTGCTTCTGGTGGAGGTAACGGGTGAGATTTACGCTTTGCCTCTTCGTGCGGTCCTGGAAACTGTGCGCATCCGTGCCAGTGAAATTCATCGGGTGGAGAGCCGTGAGGTGTTGCAACTCCGAGGGAACACGATTCCGCTGCTGCGCCTGGGGAAAATATTCGGACTCGCCGATGATGGCCGGGCCAGCGGGCTGAAAGCCGTGATCTTAGGCATCGGCCGGCGCCGGATCGCGCTCTTGGTCGATCAGTTGATCGGCCAGGAATCCACCGTCATCAAGCCGCTGGGCGCCTACCTGCACGGCAGCGCTGAACTGGCCGGAGCCACTATCAGCGGAGATGGGCGGGTGCGGCTGGTGCTCGACCCAGCCGGGCTGCTGACGGCAGCCGCCCCGGGCGCGGCGCTGGCCGAAGGAGTGGGCGCGTGAGCGCGAGCCAGTCCCCAGCGACCAACCAGCAGTCTGGAGCTCCGGATCCCAACCTCTACCGGATTCGTGATCTGGTCTACCACACGGCAGGAATCTTCCAACCGGATAACAAACTGCGGCTTCTCGAGGACCGATGTGGCCGGCGGATGCAGGAATTGAAGGTGAAAACTCTGCGCGAGTACATGGAACACCTCACTCATCCGACTCGGGCTCGCAAAGAAATGAACAAGCTGCTGAACGAAGTCACCATTGGAGAAACCTATTTTTTCCGCAACCAGCCGCAGTTGGATGCTCTGAAGTCTATTGTATGGCCGGGTATCGTTGCGGCGCACTCCAGCAGTCCGTTCAAGAAGTTGCGGATCTGGAGTGCGGGCTGCTCCACGGGCGAAGAACCCTACACGCTGGCCATGATGCTGCTCGAAGAGAGTGCGGGCATGTTCAAAGGCTGGACCTTCGACATCCAAGCGACCGACCTGAATGAACGTTCGGTGGAACACGCCAAAGCCGCCACCTATGGCGACTACAGTATGCGCAACGTCAGCCCCTATTTTCGGCAGAAATACTTTACGACCGTGGGCGACAAGCTACAGGTCAACGCCGCGGTAAGAAGCATGGTCGCCTTTTCGCGTTTGAACCTGCTCGACGACGCGCGCATGCTGTTTATGAAGGGCATGGACCTGATCTTCTGTGCCAACGTTTTGATCTATTTTGATCTCCACTCCAAGCGCCGGGTCATCCAGCACTTCTACAGCAACCTTCAGCCGCACGGATATTTCTATCTGGGACATTCCGAGTCTCTGTACGGAGTCTGTGACCAGTTCAAACTCGTTCACTTCCCCTCCGCGACCGCGTACGTGAAAGTTAAACCTCAAGCTGCAGGGAAGTAGAAGACCCATGTCCACTCTCAATCGCGAACTGATACTCAAGAAACTGGAGCAGGCCGACCGCCTCCCTAGCCTGCCCGCGGTAGTTGCCCCCCTGCTTCAGTACTTGCGGCAGCCCATCGATTCTCTCCGGGTCAGCGAGGTCGTTCACCTCATTTCCCAGGATGAGTCCTTGACGGCCCAGTGCCTGCACCTCGCCAACTCTCCTCTGTTTGGCCTGCGCGGCGCAGTCGAGACCGTTCGTGGAGCGGTCCTCAATCTCGGGATGCGCCGCATGCAGGAGGTCGCCACCTCCTGCTGCTTGATCAACCTCACTCCCCACGATTGCCGGATGGATCCAACCGTGCTCTGGGAGCACGCCCTGGGCGTCGCTTTGGCCAGCCGCTATTTCGCACAAGCCGTTGCCTTCCCTGACCCCGACAAGGCGTATCTGGCCGGCCTTCTCCATGACTTCGGGGTCATCATGAGCGTTTGGGTCGCCCCCAAAGAATTTGCGCAGGCGTTCAACAAGGCCGCCTCCGGCCACATCCCCCTCATCGAAGCCGAGCAGGAAATCTTGGGCATTTCGCACACCGAAGTCGGCCGTATGCTCGGCGAAAAATGGCACATGCCTCCCGACCTCGTTCAGGTCATCGCCTTCCACCACGATGTCGAAAAAGCGCTCGAGCACCGTGCTCTGGTCGCCCTCGTCGCCCTCGTCGACTTGCTCTGCCGCATGAGCGCTGTCGGCTATGGATACCCGGAAGACCGTCAGATCGATTTCCGCCAGGAACCCGCGTTTCAAGTCTTAATCGCGGAATGCCCCGGCCTCGACAAATTCGACTGGGAGCGCTTTACCTTCGAAATGGAAGCCTACCTCGTCGAGGTGCAGCGCTTGGTCAATCTCGTGTACCGGCGTTCATGAGCCTCTCGACTTCCAATTCGCCGGTCAAAGTGCTGATCGCCGATGACAGCGCCTTCATGCGCACCGCTCTCGCGCGCATGGTTCAGTCCGACGGCTCGCTCTGTGTCGTCGGCACTGCTCAAACCGGACCCGAGACCCTCACCCAGATCGACCGGCTCCAGCCCGACGTCATCACCCTCGATATCGATATGCCCGGCTTGAGCGGCCTCGAAGTCCTCAAGCGCGTCATGCGCGAATCGCCTCGCCCCATCATCGTGATCAGTTCCCTGGCTCAGGAAGGCGCCGACGCCACCCTCGAAGCGCTCGCACTCGGGGCCTTCGACGTTCTCGCCAAACGCCTCAACTACGGCTCGCTCGACATCATCAAAGCCCAGGATGAACTCATCGGCCTGATCAAAGCTGCCGCCTGCTCCACCAGGAATGCCGGCCGGCGCTCCCGGCGAGTCAACCTTCAGCCCAGTCCGCCCATCCCTTCTCTGGGTCTGAGCGCCCCAGCGGTCGTCGCCATTGGAACCTCGACCGGTGGCCCCAAAGCCTTGCAGGAAGTCCTCGCCTCCCTGCCCGCAGACTTGCCTGTCGGCGTCCTCATCGTGCAGCACATGCCCCTTGGATTCACAGGCCCTTTTGCCAAGCGCCTCGACAACCTCTGCCACTTGCACGTGCAGGAAGCCGAAGGTGGCATGGTGCTCACCCGCGGCCACGTCTATCTCGCTCCCGCCGGACAACACCTCACGGTTCGCCGCCGCTCTCCGGCCGAGGTCGTCCTGCAGGTCTCATCCGCTCCCGGCGATGTCGCCCATATCCCGTCCGTGGACATCATGATGCTTTCCGTCGCCGAGGTCTTTCGTTCTCTCGCTATGGGCGTCATCCTCACCGGCATGGGCGCCGATGGCGCCCTCGGCATGCAAGCCATCTTCCGCGAGGGTGGACTCACCGTCGGCCAAGATGAAACCACTTGCGCCGTCTACGGCATGCCCCGCACTTGTGCAGAAATGGGAGTTCTCAAACGCGTCGTCCCTCTTCCCGAAATCACCAGGCAGATTCTTTCCGCTCTCGGCTATCGCAAGCCCAACTCGTAATACCGGCAACTTGCCCCCGACCTCTACCGTGTCAAGTAATTCTCCAGACGCTGAATCTACTGTCTCTCCCAAGAAGGACAACAAGTTGGAGTGACTTCGGCGCGATACCTGATGTCAGGCGCTGTACGCGCTGCGTTTGAAGACTTTCCACGAGGAGCCTGGCGACACCGCTTGGAACAGGCTTTTCGCCTCGTTCTAGACTTTAATGCTTTTGCTAGGGAGCTTTGCTCCGCTGGACAAGCGGGGGGCGGATCTCCCCACGCGGTGGACGGGCGGGGGGCGCCCGTCCCTCCAGTGACAAAGCTAGTCCCTCACCCCGTCCATGAACGCTCGCAGCTTTCTTGAGCGCGATGGATGACGCAGTTTTCTTAGTGCCTTGGCTTCGATCTGGCGGATCCGTTCTCGGGTGACGGCGAACGATTGGCCCACTTCTTCTAACGTGTGCTCGCTGCCGTCTTCGAGGCCGAAGCGCATCTTGATCACTTTTTCCTCGCGCGGGGTCAGCGTTCGCAGCACTTGTCCGGTTTGATCCTTCAGGTTGACGTTGATTACCGCTTCGGCGGGAGAGACGACTGCGCGGTCCTCGATGAAGTCGCCCAGGTGCGAATCTTCCTCTTCGCCGATGGGCGTTTCGAGGGAGATGGGCTCCTGTGCGATCTTCAGGACCTTGCGGACCTTCGCCACCGGGATGTCCATGCGCTTGGCGATTTCTTCCGACGTCGGTTCACGTCCCAGTTCCTGCACCAGCTGACGCGAGGTGCGGATCAGCTTGTTGATGGTTTCGATCATGTGCACGGGAATACGAATCGTGCGGGCCTGATCGGCGATGGCGCGGGTGATGGCCTGGCGAATCCACCAAGTGGCGTACGTCGAGAACTTGTAGCCACGGCGGTATTCGAATTTGTCCACGGCTTTCATCAGGCCGATGTTGCCTTCCTGAATCAGGTCGAGGAACTGCAGGCCGCGATTGGTGTACTTCTTTGCAATCGAGACGACCAGGCGCAGGTTGGCTTCGATCAGCTCGCGCTTGGCCTGCTCGGCGTCCATGTCGCCCTGGATGATCTCGCGCTGGGTGCGCTTGAGTTCCTGGAACAGGACGCCGGCTTCGACTTCGAGTTTCTCGAGTTCGCCGCGGACGGCACGCGACTGCTTCTTGTATTCCTTGCGCTGCTCTTCGCTGCGCGTGGCCTCGGCGCGCTTCTCCAGGTTCTGGATCTGGCGGTCGAGCGAACGCATGCCGTCGACGGTGCGGTTGACGCGGTCGATCAAGCGCTTGCGTTCGTTGTGGGTGAAGCCCAGGTTGCGGACCGCGAGCGAGACGCGCACGACGGCACGGGACAGGTTGATGCGGTAGCGGCGATGGTCGCGGGGACGCTTCTTCTGGTTGACCGCCGCCAATTTTTCCTGCAGCGGCGCAATTTTCTTGTACGCCTTGTCGAGCGCGAAGATCTTGCTGAGAAAGTCCTTCAGACGCTTGTCGACGATCTCGTCGGTGATTTCTTCTTCGTCGAAGGTGACCAGCTCCTTGATGGAGCGGACGCCTTTCTCCAGGTCCTCGCCCAGGGCAAGGAGTTCGCGAATCACGATCGGCGAGCGCGAAAGCGCCTTCAGAACGCGGTTTTGGCCCCGCTCGATGCGCTTGGCGATTTCGACTTCGCCTTCGCGCGTAAGCAGCGGCACGGTTCCCATCTCGCGCAGGTACATGCGGACGGGGTCATTGGTTTTTTCCAGGGCGCCGGGGGTTAAGTCGAGTTCGACGTCCTCGGAGCCTTCTTCCACTTCTTCGAATTTTTTTTCCAGATCGGTCGAAGGCATCTTCGAGCTTTCGAGCACATCGATGCCTTGCGTTCCGATCGTGGTCAGCAAATCGTCGAGGTCTTCAGGAGAGTGCACATCGTGCGGGATGAGGTCATTGACCTGGTCATAGGTCAGATATCCCTTCTCTTTGCCTGCGTCGATCAGCTTTTTTATGTCGTCGAACTTGTCGTCAAGTGCCAAAACAGCTTATCCTCAGGACGCCCGGGGCTTCGCGGACGCCAGACTCTTCAGCGGTAGGGGTTGTTACGGAGTTGTGCAAGGGCACAAACCATCGAATTATAGCAGGGCAGGTTTGAACCCCGCCAGTCGATTTGGCCTGCCTGTTTTGCCGCCGCCCGGACGTTCCCTTCCGCTTGATTGTTTAGATGTTATCGCGGGCAGATTCGTTCCAGGCTAGGGAACCGGGCGACGCTTTATTTCTCGCAAGATGGCGAGCTTCTCCTGCGCTAGGGCAGCACGTTTCCCGCGATCTGACGCATTTGAAGGGCTACCCACCTGTTTGTCGATCTCGCGTATTTTCGATCGTCCAACGTCCCTGCGCCGAAGGAAACTTATCGCCCCCTCAATCTTCTCGGGCGTCAACTCCTCGACCTCATTTATCAGCACTCGCGCCAAAATCCCCCGATCCGTGCCCGAAAGCTGAAGTTCCGTTATGTCAGTCTCGGCATCGGCCTTGAGGAGAGCCTCTAAGAGAGACTCAGAGGCTAAGCCCTCATGGAGCCGTTCATTCTCGAGCGCGAAGCGCACTTGGCGAGCCGGGTCGAACTCTTCGTCGGCCCCATCTCGTCCAGAGACATAGCTTTCCGAGTTGCGCCCGATTTCGCGAGAGGAGGCCAAGGCGCGTATAAGTCTGCGTTCTGACCACGTTATTTGCGTTTCAGCCGGAGCTTTTACCTGGGTCGCTGACCGGCTCGTGGCAGCATGTTTCAACTCCTGGCGCAGGACGGCAGAATCAATTCCCAGTTTCTGGGATATCTCCATGGCCAGCTCATCGCGGACGATGCGGTTGGGCACGCGCTGGATATGCGGAAGCAAGTGATTCAGCGCCTTCACCTTGCCCTCGGGGCTGCGGACTGAAAATTGTGCGCGGGCGCGGTCGATCAGGTAGTCGAAATATTTTTGCGAGTGCTTGAGGGCGGTGGCGTATGCGTCTTTGCCCTTGCGGCGGATGAATAGGTCGGGGTCGAAGCCGGCTTCGAGCGTTACGACGCGAATGTTGAATTCCTCTTCGACGAGGAGTCCGAGAGTGCGCTCGGTGGCGCGGGCTCCGGCAGTGTCGGGATCGAAATTGACGATGACGTTCTTCGAGAAGCGGCCGAGCAGCCTGGCTTGCAGCCCGGTGAACGCCGTGCCGGAGCTGGCGATTACGTTATGAAAGCCGGCGGCGTAAACGGAAATGCAGTCCATCTGGCCTTCGACCAGAATCGAGTAGTCCAGTTTGCGAATTGCCTCCTTAGCTTTGTCGAGATTGAAGAGGACGCGTGATTTGGAGTAGATCGGCGTCTCGGGCGAGTTTAGGTATTTGGGGCCGGACTTTTCGTCGGTCGAGAGCGTGCGTCCGGTAAAGGCGATGACTTTGCCCTGGTCGTTGGCGATGGGGAACATGACGCGGTTGCGGAATTTGGAGTAGATAGCTGCGGGCTGCGAGCCGCGAGCCTCGGGCTTCGAGCGATCGCTGTTCGCCTCGGAGCTCTCAGCTCTCAGCTCTCGGCTCTCAGGGCTCCCATCCTCAGACTTGTCTTCTGGGGCCGGGCTACCAACACTCCTGTCATCCTGAGCGGAGCCGGGCGTTTCGCGAAGCGAATCGTTCGGCGGAGTCGAAGGACCCCTACCTTCCTCCGTCTGCTTCCAGGAGAATAATCCACTCTCCCGCAACAACTCTTCCTCAAACTCCCGGCGCAGCGCGTCGCGCAAGAGGAATCCCGAATCCGGTGCATACCCAATCCGAAAGCGCGAAATCGTTTCCGCATCCAGGCCACGGCTCTTAAGATACTCGCGGGCGTTCGCGCCTTCGGGACGCTTCAGACAGTCCTGGAAAAATGCGACGGCGCGCTCGTGGACGTCAAGCAACGCCATGCGGAGCTTGGCCTCGCGCGCCTCCTCAGGGCTGGAGAAGCTGACCTTGGGCATAGGCACGCCCAGTTTCTGCGCGATCAGGCGGACGGCTTCGGGGAAGGTGATGTTCTCGATTTTCTGTATGAAGCTGAAAACGTCTCCGGACGCCTGGCAGCCAAAGCAGTAGTAGAACTGCTTGGTGGCATGCACTCCGAACGACGGCGTTTTCTCGTCGTGAAACGGACAGAGGCCGGAGAAGTTCTGCGCGCCCGCCTTCTTCAGCTTCACGTAGTCGCCCACGATGCGGACGATGTCGGCCTGCTGCTTGAGGGCTTCTTTGAAGTTGTCGGACGAGGTCATGGGCGGCGCCCACTGCTCCATATGCATTGTGAGGCTTGGGAGCGTTGTGGGGAATATACAGGGGGGCGCTTGCTGTGGGAAAGGTGTGGATTGTGGATACTCGCTGGTGCATTGGTGTGAATAAGCTATGCTTCCGGCCATGGCGCGTCGGGATCGAAGCTGCGGCGGATCGCCATCACCACCTCACGCATTCGGGTGTTCGACAAAACGCGTCTCTCGCGGTCAATCAGCCCTCGCTTGGGGAAGGATTGGATGAAATGGCCCTTGACAAAGGAGGGGCCTGGAAGCCCTGTTTCACCGGCGGGTAGCGGGACGACCGTTGCTCCCGCTGGGCCACTGCTGCTGAGGGGAACGATCAGCACCGTGTCTCGTCTATCGCTGAGGTTTCTTCCGTCCAGCGAAACGACCAACACCCAGTGACGGATCGGCGGGTTCCCAAGGTTCGCAGTCCAAATCTCGCCGCGTCTTGGAAATACACTAGCTGTCAACGTCGATTCCCGCAGCGCTCTGGGACAGGGCAGTTTCCAGAGCTCGCTCCGCTGCAGCTTCTTCCTCCGTGAGGTTAGCGAAATAAGCAGCCGTGTCGTTTTCGAGCCGCTCGCGGTTCTCAAAGGCGAGGAGTCGGTCGATTGCTGCGTCAATTGCTGCAGCGAGATTTTGGACCTCGCCCTTCTCGATGAGTCGTTCCAGATAGGAGAGCGCTGCGGGCGAGATTGTGGTCGAGATCTTCTGACGTGTCAGGCGTGCAACTGTGCTCATGCGCTATCCCCCTCTAATAAGATATTGTATCGGATATATGAGGGACAGAGCTACGATATTTATCGTCCAACATTAAACGTGTATTGTCAATCACATATAAAGACAACGACGCTACACCCTTAACTCCACCACTGTGGCTCCGCCTCCGCCTTCGTTCTGCGGCGCCTCGCTGACCGACTCCACGTGGGGATGCTTTTGCAGGTACTGGCGGAGGGCTTTGCGGAGGATGCCCATGCCGCTGCCGTGGACGATGCGGACTTTGGGCATGCCGGCGAGGAAGGCGCGGTCGACGAATTTTTCTACTTCGCTGGTGGCTTCGTCGACGGTGCGTCCGATGACGTTGATTTCGGTGGGCATGGTGTCGCTGATATCGCTTTGGAGCGAGACGCTGATGCCGCGGGCGCGGGCGGCTTTTACGGGGGAGTCGGCGGCGCGCGCGATGACTTCGGCGATGTCTTCGCGGGCGATGCGCATTTTCATGGAGCCGATTTCGACTTCGAAGTGCTGATCGTCGATCTTCTTTTTGACGACGGCGGCGCGGCCCATCGATTTGAGCTTTACGGTGTCGCCTTCGGCAACATGCTTCACTAGCGCGGGCTGGGCGTGTGGGTCGTCGCGGTCGGCGCCGGTGGCGTGCGCGACCACCGTCGAATCGAATTGTTCGCGGAATTCTCGGCGCAGCTTGGCGATGCGGCGTTCGGCATCTTTGGAGAGCTTTTGTGCGGCGGCCCGGTCCTGAACGGCGCTTACGGCTTCGCGCGCGTGATACTCGAAATCGCGGAAGAGGGTTTCGAGCTTTTTTTCCATTTCGCGAACTTTGTTCTGTTGCTCTTTGCGGCCTTCGGTGGCAAGCTGCAATTTTTCGCGCTCCAGTTCCTGTTCGCGAGCCTGAATGCGGGTCCGCTCTTTTTCCAAGTCACGGAGGTCGGCGTGGAGGCGGTCAAGGAAGCGGGCTACGTCTTGCGTCTGTGATCCTAAGCGGGAGCGGGCGGAGGTGATGATGGCGGGATTCAGGCCGAGGCGCTGCGCGATGTTGATTCCGGCAGAGGCTCCGGGGATGCCGATCTTCAGTTCGTAGGTCGGCTGCAGCGTGCCTTCGTCGAAGCCTACGGCGGCGTTGATTACTCCGGTTGTGTTCGCTCCGTAGACTTTGAGCGACGTGTGATGGGTCGAGATCACAGACATGCAGTTGAGCTTGCGGAAATGCTCAGCGATGGCTACGGCTAAGGCAGCGCCTTCTTCGGGATCGGTGGAGGAGCCTAGTTCGTCGAGCAGGACTAGCGAACTCTCAGTTGCGGTGCGGGAGATGAAATCTATGTTGGTGACGTGGGCGGAGAAAGTAGAGAGGTTTTGTTCGATGGACTGATAGTCGCCGATGTCAGCCAGGATGGCGTCGAAGACGGGCAGGTCAGCGCGGTCGGCGGGAACGGGGATGCCGGATTGCGCCATCAGGGCGAGCAGGCCGAGCGTTTTCAGGGTGACGGTTTTGCCGCCGGTGTTGGGGCCGGTGATGACGAGTTGGCGGCGCTCGCCCTCCAGTTCGATGGTGACCGGGACAATATACGCGTTTTTCAGTTTCAGGTTGCGTTCGAGCAGGGGATGGCGGGCGCGGTGGAGGATGAGGCGAGTGAAGTGCGGGAAGCCCTCCTCCATCCACTGCTGACCAACTACCTGCCGGGCTTCGCCCGGCTGCCGCACAGGAGTGTCCGGCCCACACAGATTTACCGCTGCGCAGTTGTAGTCTTCGGCGAAGCGGGCTTTGGCGAACTGGAGTTCGAGTTCGGCGAGGATGTCGGCGGCGGCCAGGATGGCTTCAGCGTTCTCGCCTATGCTGCGGGTCATTTCGAGCAGGATGCGATGGATCTCGGCCTGTTCTTCGTCGAACAGGCGGACGAGTTCGTTGTTCTGCTCGATGGTTTCGAGCGGCTCGACAAAAACGGTCTGGCCGCTGGAACTTGCGCCGTGCACCACGCCTTGCACGCGGCGCTTCTGCTCGACTTTGACGGGAATGACGAAACGCTCACCGCGAATGGTGATTAGCTCGTCTTGCACGGCGCCGCCTTCGGCGAGACGGCGGAGATAGCCGCGCAGGGATTCCTGGATCAGGCGCCTTTGTTTTTCGATCTCGCGGCGGATGCGGCCCAGTTCGGGCGAAGCGTGGTCGTCGAGCGTGCCGTCGGGCAGGATTTTGTTGCGGAACGTGCGCAGGAAACCGGTGAAATCCTGAATACCGCCGGAGAGAGTGTTGACGGCGGCCCACTCGAGGCGCATGGCAGTGGGAGGCTGGCGGACGATTTCGCGCCACTCGGCCGCGCGGTCCGCGACCAGGATGATGTCGCGAATCTCGCTGGTCTCGAGCGCGGCTCCAGCGATGCGGGATTTTTCGATTAGTTTGGCGACTTCGAGCAGGCCCGCGAATTCGAAACGGCCGCCGACTCGGCGGAACTCGCGAATTTCGGTGGTGAGTTGCTGTTGCGTTTCAAACCAGGCGCGCTCAAGTGAGGGCGTGAGCTCTGCGATGCGGCGCCGGCCGAGAGGGGAGGACGCGTAGCCCTGCAGCAATTCACGCAGGGCCTCGAACTCGAGCAGGCGCGAACTGGTGTGCGCAACCGGGTTGGGCACGAACGACATGCGAATTGATGGTACAACGAAGGGCGGGGTTTGAGTTCAAGATGAGCGGCTGACATTTGGAAGGGAGTAGGGGTGCTTCTCCGCCGAGCGATCGCTTCGCGCATCGCTCTGCTCCGCTCAGCATGACAATCGGGGAAGCAGTTTTTTCAGAAAGTTTTTGCCGAGTCGAGCAGAATAGTGACTGGACCTTCATTCAACAGTTCGACCTGCATCATTTCCTGGAAGCGTCCGGTTTCGCAGCGCAGGCCAGCGCCGCGGATTTTCTCCACAAAATATTCGTAGAGTTCTCGCGCTTGTTGGGGCGGGGCCGCAGCATCGAAGGATGGACGCTTTCCACGGCGGACGTCGCCGTAGAGGGTGAATTGCGAGACGGCGAGCGCGGCGCCAGCGATATCGACGACGGACAGGTTCATTTTCCCGCCGGCATCCTCGAACATGCGCAGGCCGATGATTTTGTCGGCCAGGTAGTCGGCGTCGGCGCGAGTGTCGCCGGTTCCGACTCCGAGCAGCACGAGCAGGCCGGGGCCGATTTCGCCCATGATCGCACCCTTGACGCTAACTTTGGCGCGGCTCACGCGTTGCACTACGGCGCGCATTAGCGGCTGGCCTCGCCGAGAAGCGTTTCCTGGCCGGCTAGGGCCTGCCAGCGTCCCTCGCGGTAGGTAAAGATGTCAGTGAAGCGGACCCGGGCTGCGACCTTGCCGGAAGGGTCGAGGATCTTGTTCAGACCGCGCACAAATCCGAAGCTGCCTTCGACGTGGGCGCGCATTTCGGTGAGGCGATTTGAGCCGGGCTTGCGCCGTGGGATGTGCGCGAGCATCTGGCTGCGTGTGTGCAGCGAGCCGTCGACGTCGGCATCTTCGAACTCGTCGGCCACCATGCAGGCGACCGTGTCGGCGTCGTGGCGACCGAGCGCCTGCGCCCAGTTTTGTTCGAGCTCGAAGAGGGCCGCCTCGGTCTTGGGTTGATTCTTGGGGCAGACGTTAGCGACAGCTGGCACGGCCAGCAAGAGCCCGAGTACCACAATCAGGATTTTCACATCCAAATGGTACATGACTTGCGCGCTCGGGCAAGTTGCGGAGAGACGCCTGATCATCCACGAAGGGAAGAATCCAAAACCTTTACCACAGGTGGCACAGAGGGACACAGAGGAAAGCGGCAGGTTCGCGCCGGATGCTCTTGCGATTGACCACCATCGTCCGGGGCCCTTACAATCCGAGGTCTCCCTGGGACTTCTCTTCTGGGATTCATACCATGCCATCGATCAAAATGCTTACGCTCAAGTTTGTTGTTGCTGCGGTGACGCTTGCCTCGGCACCCGCTTCCTCGCAAGCCCCTGCGGCCGCGCATCACGACCTGGTCGTTAAAAATGCCACCGTGATGACCGTGACCCACGGCAACATCAAGAAGGGCTCGATTTACATCAGGGGTGGCAAGATCGCGGCGGTCGGCGAACACGTCGATGCGCCCGCGGATGTGGCCGTGATTGACGCCGGCGGCAAATACCTGACGCCCGGTATTGTCGATTCGCACTCGCACATCGCGCTGGACAGCGACGTCAACGAGGCGACCAGCCCCATCACTCCGCACATGTTGATGAAAGACGCCTTCGACTATCAGGACAAGGCGATCTATCGCGCGCTGGCGGGCGGCGTAACCACTTCGCTGTTGCTGCATGGGTCGGCCAATATGATTGGCGGGCAGGCGATCGTCATCAAGCACAAGTACGGCGCCGGCCGCGACGAGATGCTGTTTCCCAACGCGCCGGGGTCGATCAAGTTTGCCAGCGGAGAAAATCCGAAGCGGGTGTACGGCGGCCGCGAACAACTGCCTTCCACGCGCATGGGTAACTTTGAGGTGCAGCGGGAAGCGTTGGTCCAGGCGCAGGATTACATCCGCGAGTGGGATATTTACAACGACAAGGTCAAGCGCGGCGATAAAGATGCGGCCGCGCCCAAACACGATTTGAAGCTCGAGGCCCTGGCCGACGTACTGCGGGGCAAGCTGATGGTGCAGATCCACTGCTATCGGGCGGACGAAATGCTGACCGAGATCGCGATGGCCAAGGAGTTTGGCTACAAGATCCGCGCCTTTCATCACGCACTCGAAGCCTACAAAGTGGCCGACAAGATTGCGTCGGAGAATATCGGCATCGCCACTTTCTCCGACTGGTGGGGATACAAGCAGGAGGCATGGGACGCCATCCCGTGGAATGCCGTTATTGCCGTGCGCAAGGGAGTGCGGGTGGCGATCAAGAGCGATTCGGAAGACTACACGCGGCGTCTGAATCAGGAAGCGGCGAAGACGATGCGCTATGGCGGTGCGACGGAAGAAGAAGCTTTGAAGATGATCACGCTCAATGCGGCGTGGATCGTGGGCGTGGATGACCGCGTGGGGTCGATCGACGTTGGCAAAGATGCCGACCTGGTGATCTGGGACGGCTATCCGCTGTCGAGCTATGGTGTGCCGGAGAAGGTTTTGATTGACGGCGACGTGTACTTTGACCGGTCGCAAGCGGGACTGGGGACGACACACTACAAGGAGGGACAGTGAAGAAGCCATCAGCCGTCAGCCATCAGCCGTCAGCGAAGTGCAGATTCCTCGTCGCTGCGCTCCTCGGAATGACAATTCTGTTGGGTCGAGGGTTGGCGCAGGACAAGCCCGTGGCGCTTAAGGGCGGGAAGTTGCTGACGATCACCCACGGGGTGATCGAAAACGGTGTACTGGTCATGCAGGGCGGCAAGATCACGGCGGTGGGCGCGGCGGATTCGGTTAG
>WNGE01000700.1_pt1 | contig 44772 bp, 42 predicted proteins | sample 5400651 | NCBI WGS metagenome assembly WNGE01 (sample SAMN13153370, study PRJNA577476) | soil metagenome | isolation source: 60 cm soil or saprolite under grassland replicate 2 | place: USA:California | collected 2016-06-15 | reverse complement strand
ATCCCGTTGGACGCCACGGTGAGGAACACGCCCATGCCCGCGGCGCTACGGGGCTGCGCCTCGCACACGGTGGCGTCGATGCCGGCCTTCTGCAGCGCCATCGCGGCGACCGGGCCGGCGATGCCGCCGCCGATGACCAGGGCGGTGCGGGTGCGGGTCACGACTGCTGCCTTTCCTCGGTGGTGAAGGGTTCGCCGTGGAACGCGGCCCACGGCCGGCCCCAGCCGGTCTCCGGATGAGTGATCTGGTCGATGAACCACCGCACGAACGCCGACTCGGCCTCCAGCAGGTCGAGCCGGTAGTCCTCCTCGACCAGGAACAACCCGGGCACGCCCCGCGCCGGCGTGTTGTCGAGCAGGGTGCGGATCTCGGCGCGTTGCTCGGCGAGCCGGTCCAGGCGGCGGCGCAGCAGCGTGACCACCTCGCCGGGGGGCAGTGCCGCGATCAGGGAGAGCGCGGCCACGAAGTGCGGGTACTCGTGCCGCGGGCTGCTCGACCCGCTCGCGCATCCAGACGCGCAGGCCGCGCCGACCAGCGTCGGTGAGCGCGGCGATGCCCCAACTGTGACCGGGGCGATACGGGTCATGGCTTCTGCCTCCGGAAGGCCAGCCAGCCCATGGCCACGAACCAGGCGAGGACCTCGATGATCAGGATGCGCTCAGTCAGGCCGGCCACGGAGAAGGTCGCAAAGTACAGGATCAGCAGGGCCAGCGTCAGCGGGCTGCCAAGGAGGAGACGGTTGGCGAACCGTCGCCAGCGCGGGATCCGGCGAAGCAGCAGTCCCGTGACCAGGAAGCTCAGTACCGGGGCCCCGATGGCCAGTGCGAAGCCCATGAAATGGGGAAAGAACGACTCCAGGGTGAAGATGCCGTCCATGATCGAGCCCAGCGCCGCGAGCCCGAGCAGCACCGTGCAAGTCCACCGCGCAACGCTGCTCATCTCCCGGATGCTGCGAAAGGTGCCGACCACGCCGACGGCCAGCAGGAGTCCGTTCAGCACGAAAGCGGCGTTCATGAACGGAGCGGTGGGGCCGAGGCCCAAGCCGCTGATGCCTGCGCTGACTGGGGAGTAGGGCGCGATCTGGGTGCCGAAGAGGGTGAAGCCTGGGCTCAGGAAGCCCAGGACGAACCAGGCGAGCGTGAACAGGACCGGGCCGGCGACGGCGCCGATCGCCATCCGGCGCGCGGTCTGCTGGGTCAGGGCCTGCGGCTTCCTCGTGCTGGCGTGTGTCTCGGTGGTCATGTCGGTGCTCCTGCGTGGGACTGGGTTTCGGGTCAGTGGCAGGGTCACGACCGCTGCCTTTCGTCGGTGGGTGCGGGCTCGCCGTGGAACTGTGCCCACATGCGGCCCCAGCCGGTCTGTGGGTGGGTGATCTGTTCGATGAAGCGCTGCACGAACGCCGACTCGGCCTCCAGCAGCGCCAGCCGGTACTCCTCCTCGACCAGGAACAGCGGGTGCACCTCCGCGGCGAGCGTGGTGTCAATCATGGTGCGGATCTCGGCGCGCGCTTCGGCGAGCCGGTCCAGCCGCCGGTGCAGCAGCGTGAGGACCTCGCTGGGCGGTAGCGCCGCGATCAGCGACAGCGCGGCCACGAAGGAGGGGTACTCGTGCTGTGGCTGCTCGACCAGTTCGCGCATCCAGTCGCGCAGCTCGTGCCGGCCGGCGTCGGTCAGCGCGTACACGGTGCGTTCCGGGCGCTGTCCCTCGCGGCTGGTTTCCTGCTCGGTGATGAAACCGGCCTTGGCCAGCTGTCCGACCACCATGTACAGCGAGCCGTGGTTGAACTTGATGCTGCGCGCGTCGCCGTTGTCGCGCAGGGTGCGGCCGAGCTCGTAGGGGTGCATGGGCCGCTGGGTCAGGTAGGCCAGCACGGCCAGCGCCAGCAGGTTGCCGACTTTACGCGGGTTCGCCATCGTTCCTCCGCGGCGTGCCGCACACGGCGGCCTGCGCCTTCGATGTAGTAGGTGTCAGGCGGTGTGGGCCGGGTCGGCCACGGTGGGGGTTCTGCCCTCCTTGCGCGCCCGGCGCAGGTCGGCCAGGAACTCGCGGGAGCAGATGGCGGACAGGACGGCGATGCCGCCTCGGTGGAGGCGGATCTCGCCGTGGCGCGTCTGGCCGGTGATGATGACACGCCGGCTGCCGGGCACCTTCGGGGCCTCCGCGTCCTTGACCCGGCCGCGGCCGATGCGCTGCAGGTCCCAGTCGTCGACGACCGCGTCGTCGGCGACCAGCAGCTTGAGCATGGCGTGGTCGAGGTCGACCTCGACCTGGATGTCGCCGGCCGGGATGTGCGGGGAGCGCAGGTCCAGTACGGCGTGCCCGCGGTGGGCCCGCACCTGGAACTGGCGTGCGGTGGTCCAGTTGCCCAGCCGTTTGGTCACCGCATAGTTCGCGGCGATCCGGACCGGAGCGTTGGGGATGGTTTGCATGCCGTTCATCGCAGTGTTCCTCTCGGGATCGGGCAACGACCTCACTTGGTCAGAACTAACCATCCACTACCAACTAGTAAGAGTCAACTATGTTGCCCGGGGCCCGCGCCCACCACGACCGGACGGCCGGCTGACCGCTCGCGCCCGCCGAAGTGTGCATGCAACCCGACCGGATCCGGCTCGGCGAGCGTGGTGGTCGCGCCGACCGATGACGGCACCGCGGTCACCGTCCGATACACCACCGGCTGCTGAAGGCCTGGCGCGAACCAACGGCGGCGTGGTAGCCCGACGGTTACCTCCAGTGGTGGCTTATGGGTCGGTTTGGTCGTCACCCGGGTCGGTAGATCGGCTGATGCACACCGGGCCTTGCGGCGCTACGTTCAGGCCCGAACGGATATCGATATTGGTCCCGGCGGGAGGAGCGAGGGGTAGCCGTGAGTGGCCAGTAACGGACAGATGCTGCGTTAAGATTGTGTAGAAATCCGGGCCGCCGCCGTTAAGACCGCGTCAAGATTCGCGTGCCGCGGCGGTCGTCGTGGTCGCTTGCGCGGTGTGCTGAAGTCAACGAAGCGGCTGCTGGTGGGGCGCCCGATGCGCAGCGACCGGCTGGGTGAGACACTGCTGCCCAAGAAGCTCGCGCTGCCGGTGTTCTGCTCCGACCCGCTGTCGTCCAACGCGTACGCGACCGAGGAGATCCTGCTCGGCCTGTCCCTGGGCGGCATGGCACTGCTGCACCTGACCAGCTGGGTGGCCCTGGCCGTCATCGTGCTGCTGGTCGTTGTCGTCGTCTCGTACCGGCAGACCTGCTACGCCTACCCCAACGGCGGCGGCGCCTACGCCGTGTCCCGCGCCAACCTGGGCACCAACGCCGCCCTGGTGGCGGCCAGCGCCCTACTGGTCGACTACGTGCTGACCGTCGCGGTCTCGGTGGCCGCCGGGGTGGCCAACATCGTCTCCGCCTTCCCCGCCCTGGCCCCCTACGCGGTACCGACATGCATCGGCATGGTCGCCGTGTTGGGCATCGTGAACCTGCGCGGGGTCAAGGAATCCGGCACCGTGTTCGCCATCCCCACCTACGGGTTCATCACCATGGTCTTCGCCATGCTGGGCTGGGCCCTGCTGCGGGCGGTGGCCGGGCATGCCCCGGTGGCCGAGTCGGCCTCTTACCACATCACCGCGCAACACAAGGCCGCCGGGCTGCTGCTGGTCGCGATCGTGCTGCGCGCGTTCTCCCAGGGCTGCACCGCCCTGACCGGGGTGGAGGCGGTCTCCAACGGGGTCCCCAACTTCAAACCCCCCAAGAGCCGCAACGCCGCCGACACGTTGAGCATCATGGGCGCCATCACCGTCGCCATGTTCGCCGGTATCACCGTCCTGGCCCTCGCCGCCCACGTCCACGTCACCGACCTACCCGGCACCCTCGTCGGCGCGCCCGCCGGCTACCAGCAGCGCACCGTCATCGCCCAGATCGCCGCGGCCACCTTCGGCGGCCACTCGGTGTTCTTCTATCTCGTGCAGGCGTTCACCGCCGCGATCCTTGTGCTGGCCGCCAACACCGCCTTCAACGGCTTCCCGATCCTGGCCTCCATCCTCGGCCACGACGGCTTCCTGCCCCGCCAGTTCTCCCGCCGCGGCGACCGCCTCGTCTACAGCAACGGCATCATCATCCTGTCGGTGCTGACCATCGCGCTGATCTGGGCCTTCAACGCCTCCACCGACCGGCTCATCCAGCTGTACATCATCGGCGTGTTCGTGTCCTTCACCCTGTCGCAGGCCGGCATGGTCAAACACTGGAACGACGTCGTCGCCCACGAACGCGACCTGGCCGTACGCCGCCGCGTCCACCGCTCCCGGGCCATCAACGGCGGCGGCGCCGCGCTGACCGCCCTCGTCCTCGTCGTCGTCCTGGTCACCAAGTTCAGCCACGGCGCCTGGATCGTGGTCATCGCCATGCCCGCCGTCTTTGTCATGATGAAAGCCATCTCGCGGCACTACGATCACATCGCCATCGAGCTGGAACCCGAACCCGCCGGCATGATCCTGCCCGCCCGCATCGACGCCCTGGTCCTGGTCTCCCGGCTGCACAAACCCACCCTGCGGGCACTGGCCTTCGCGCGGGCCACCCGCCCCGACACGCTCACCGCCCTCACGGTGGCCACCAGCGCCGATGAGGCCCGCCATCTGCAGCAGCAGTGGGGAGGCCAAGGCCTGGCGCAACTGGCTGCTGCGCGCGGTCGCCGGTGATCCGAGCCAGTTGCAGATCATGTACGGCCTGGACGGCACTCGCCGGCTGACCGAGTTCGAGCTGCCGTGGCTGTCCGGGTACGAGGGGTCGGCGCCGGTACGGGTCGGCAACGCCGCGGCCGAACAGTTGCAACTCGACGTCTGGGGTGAGGTGCTCGACGGGTTGTACCTCGCCCGGCAGGGCGGTCTGTCCAGCAACGATGACGCGTGGGATCTGCAGGTCGCCCTGCTCGACTACCTGGAGGGTGCCTGGCAGCAGCCGGACAACGGCCTGTGGGAGATGCGTGGGCCACGCCGGCACTTCGTGCACTCGAAGGTGATGGCCTGGGTGGCGTTCGACCGGATGGTGCGCAGCCACCGGGAGTTCCGGCTGGCCGGCGACGTGGATCTGTGGGAGGCCCGCCGGGACGCGATCCACGCCGAGGTGTGCGCCGAGGGATTCGACGCCGACCGCAATACCTTCGTGCAGGCGTACGGCAGCAAGGAACTCGACGCGAGCCTGCTGCTGATTCCCCGCCTGGGGTTCCTGCCCGGCAGCGACCCGCGGGTGGCCGGCACGGTCGAGGCGATCAGCCGCGAGCTCACCGACGACGGCTTCGTGCTGCGCTACCGCACCGGCCCGGCCGACGACGGCCTGCCCGGCGGTGAGGGCGTCTTCCTGGCCTGCTCGTTCTGGCTGGTCGACGCGCTGCACGCGACCGGGCGCGAGGACGAGGCGATCGCACTGTACGAGCGCCTGCTCGGCCTGCGCAACGACGTCGGCCTGTTCAGCGAGGAGTGGGATCCGAAGGCCGGACGCCAACTGGGCAACACCCCGCAGGCGTTCAGCCACTTCCCGGTCATCGTGAGCGGCACGCAACTGCATGCCCGCCGGCATCGCCGCAGCGACCAGCCGGTGCGCAAGGCAGCGCCGGCGCCGGCCGGTCCACCCGGGGACGGCGGCCGGCCTCAGCGGTAGCGTACCGGGCGCAGCGTCACGGTCCGCGCCGCGACCCACCCGCTATCGCGGATGCCCCGAGCGCAGCCAGTCGATGTAGTCGGCGATGCCGCACTCGACCTCGTGCGCGGGCTGGTACCCGGTAGCCTGCTGGATCCGGGTGATGTCGAGGTACGGGTCTTCGCCGGGGCCCCCCGGGTTGCGTAAGGGTGCAACTTCAGCGTCCCGGCTGTGACCAGGCACGATGTCGGCCCGGGAGGATGGACCCATGGTGGTGCGCACCTTGACTTTCTTGGTGGTCCGGCAGGTTCTCGGTCTGATCGGCCTGGGCCCGTCGCCGGAGGCCAAAGACGTGGAGATCGCGGTGCTGCGCCACCAACTGCTGGCGCGTCCTGGACCGACTACGTCAGGCATTACAACACGGCCCGCCCCACCGCGGCATCAACCTCGACGTGCCCGTCCCGCCGGTCGACATTACAAGCGCGCGTTCGAGTTGATCACGTGTGTCGACCGAGATTGACGACGAAATGCCTATTCACAGGGCACGACCCGGTTTGTGAGCCCCACAAGGTGTAGTGGGCCGCGGTCGTCACCAGCCTCGCCGCGTGGGGGTAGCGTGGATTAGCTCCAGCGTTCGGACACCCCCGGGGTTTCCTGTGGCACGGCGTTATCCACTCGTGGTCGGCCCTGGTCCTGGCCGTTGCTGTCGGGGGCTGCGCGGCCACCTCGAGCGGCTCGCACGGCATCCGGCGCTCCGGGCCCGATGCCGGCAGTCGGCTGGGCGGCCCCACGCCCGCCGTCACCGCATCGCCGTCACCGCCGCCGTCAGCGGTGCCCAGCATTCCCGGCGACTCGCGTACCGGCCCCGGTCCGTCCGGCACGATCACCACCACCGGCTCCGCCGCGGTGGCATTGACCTTCGACGACGGGCCCGGCGCCTACACCGCGCAAGTGCTCGACCTACTGGAGCGCTACCACGTTCGCGCCACCTTCTGTCTGATCGGCCGACAGGTGGCCGCCTATGCCGCCCTCGTCCGACGCATCGTCGCCGATGGTGACACGCTGTGCAACCACACCTTCACCCACGACCTGTGGCTGGGTACCCGTTCACCCGAGGTCATTTGGTCCGAGCTGCGAAGGACCAGCGACGCGATCCACGCGGTCGTGCCCAAGGCCGGGAGCGGCTACTTTCGCAATCCGGGCGGCAACTTCACCCCCACCACCATCGCGATCGCCCGGAGCCTGGGCATTGCCTCGATCTACTGGAGCGTGGACCCGCAAGACTGGAGCCGCCCCGGCACCGAAGCGATCATCAGTATTGTGGTGGGGCGCACCCGCCCAGGCTCGATCGTGCTCATGCACGACGGTGGGGGTGACCGGTCCCAGACCGTAACCGCGCTGCGCACGATCCTGCCCACCCTCACCAGCCACTTCACCCTGATCGCTTTGCCGGTCAGCTGAGCACGGTCGCAGCCTGTACCCCGAACAACCCCCTGCAGGACGCTTTCGCGCCGCGCACAAATCTGGCGAGAGTGGCGTGGTCCGCAGTTGCGGATGCGGTGACCACCCGAAACGCCAGGGCCGCTCCACAACGTCTGGCCCGTTCGGGAACCCGCTCCAAGATCCGGGGAGGGGTGCTCCCGGGTCGTTCCCGAGGCGCCAATCGGGCATAGTCATGGACGCCCATCCGAAGATCGACGCCAGTCGGATCGTACAAGGACGTCCTGGTGACCAAGGATTACACACCCCTGGGACCCGACGTTGTCGAGCAGAAGTACTACGCCCGCGGAGTCGGATTCGTCCTCGCAGTGCACATCAAGGGACCGGGCGCTCGAATCGAGCGGGTCAAGGTCGAGCAGTTAGCCCCAGTCCGAGGGCGACTGTCGCCAGTGAGAACACATCCGAGATCCGGTTCGGACGACCCGCCGCTCCGTAACGCTCAACCCGAACTCACATCCGACCTCCTCGCGCTACGCCGCGCATGGTCAACTGGGCGGCCGAGACTGACCTCCGCCTCGTCGGGCTGACGTGCGCCAGTGAGCCGCGTCCGCAGTGGACGGAGGTCGTGCTCGGCACCCTCGACGGGTGCGACGCCGCCGGGCTGGGCTATCAGGTGGTGTTGCGGTCGATGCACGTAGTCGAGTCGCGGTTCCGGGACGATCGCGTCGGGCTCGCCCGCTACATCGTCGAACAGACCGAGTGCGGACCGATCCTGCTGGCTCACGACACCGATGCGGCAGACCCGCTGGTGGCCCCGCGGGTTCGCCGACCTGGTCCAACCACGCGGCCGGGGTCCGCACCCGATGTGGGCCTTGGTGTGGCCGGCGTCAGCGACCCTAACTGCGCACGCCGAGTACCCGCAATGGCACCGCTCCTAACCGCTACTTGCCGTTCTCCCGCGGCCTGATCACACGAACGCGTACCGACGGTGGTGACGCGCGGCGTCGGCGCGGTACTTTACGGTGCACCGGACCGCGGCCGGCCTTGCACGGCCCGGGGGCGGGCCGGAAGGGCACGTTCGCCCGTGGGCCCTCACCGTGCAGCGGCGCCGTGTCAACGGGAGGGGCCGCGATGTTCGGGCGCAAGTACGTGGCGGCGTTCGTTGGCTGGGATGTCGTGATCCCCATGGCGCACGCGCCGTCCGGCGCCGGCGGACTGTCGGCGCTGAATATCACGAGCGGATGGTTCGTGGCGGCCCTGGCGACATTCACGGTGGGTCTCGCGTTCGCCACGGCGGCGATGTGCGACTGGCCACGCTGGCGGCTGGTGCGACGGGCGGTTACGTTGCTGCTGACCCAACTGATGGTGCTGGTGACCTGCGGTGCGTTGATCAACAGCCGGGCCCGTTTCTTCTCGACCCTCGGCGACCTGTTCGGTATGGGCGCTACCGACGGTCACGGGGCGTGGGTGCCGGCGGGTACACCGACCCTAGCGCCGGTGGCTTCGCCAGCCCAACGCGAGCGGCTCGCCGCCTGGGTCGCCGCCGCAAGGCGCCGCAGCGGGCCAGGCCGGGGGGTGGTCGCGCCACTGGTGTTCGCCGGCGGCCGCACCGGTCACCGGCTGCCCGCCCTGCTGTACCTTCCCGACGCCTACTTCACCAGCCCGCCGGCCGGTCAACGGTTCCCGGTGCTGCAACTACTGGCCGGCTACCCGGGCACGGTGGAGAGCTGGACCCGTAGCATCGGTCTTGCCGACGCCCTCGACGTGCAGATCGCCGCGGGTCGGCTGCCGGCGCTGATCGCGGTCGCAGCCGAGCAGAACCCGCTACGCGGCCGAGACAGCGAATGCGTCGACGGCGCGGACGGCTCCCGGGCGGAGACCTTCCTGGCCCGCGACGTTCCGGAGATCCTCCTCAAGCACCTGCCGGTCGCCGCCGACCGGGCGGACTGGGCGCTGATGGGCTACTCCACCGGCGGCTACTGTGCGGTCAACCTCGCACTTCGCAACCCGCACCGATACGCCGTGGCCATCAGCCTCTCCGGCCAGTTCACGCCAGTCAGCGACCGCAGCACCGGCGACCTGTACCGGGGGCGATGAACACATGCGACGGGCTAACGACCCGATGCGTACCGCCGCTACACAGACCGGGCCGCCAATACAGTTCTACCTGTTCGCCGGCCACGGCGACCGGGGAGCCGTGGACGCTATCGAGAGGTTCGTGCCACGAATCCGGCCGCCTCACAGCGTCACCGTGTCCATCGACCGAGCCGGCGGCCACAACTTCCACGTCTGGCAGGCCGCTCTACCGGAGATCCTCGCCTGGCTTGGCAAAGCGTTCCGCCACAGCGAATGGAGGGCGGCCAACCGCCCCCAGCAGTGCCCGGTCGACCCGGCTCCGGCGGGTCCGCTGGCCCTGCTGGTCGACGGCCCCGGTGATCCCGGCAACTCGCTCATCTGGCTCCCCTCTCTGTCAAGCCTTGGACGAAGATCTCTTCCTCGGATGGGCTGAGGTGGTGCGAGAAGTGCTGGTCAAGTCGGTAGGACACGCCGGTTTGGCCGTTCGGGTCCGCGGTCGCTTAGCCGCCGGGATGATCCCCTCCGTCGACCCTGCGCCTGAGGTACACGAAGTCGAAGTCCGCGCCGCCCAGGCCGCGCTCGGCGCCACGATCAGCGTCGAAACCAGCGCGCTGTACGTCGTCGCGGCGCTCGCGCAGATATGGCCCGCCGTACGAGACGCCTTCCTGAACCTCCGGCTCGCAGAGCCGACCGCCCACGACATCTTGCTCAGCCACGTCGCCGCGCGAAGTACAGCCAACGTCGCCGGTGGTCTGAGCGCTCCCCCCGAAACCGGAGAGCTGCAATTCGCGGAGCTGACCGAACCGCATCGGCTCCAACTTCTCGACCACTGCTCCCGTGTTCACGCCGCCGCGCAGGAGTGGGCCCGCGACATCGTCGCCACCGCCCGGCTCGACGAGATCCGCCCGGTCATCAACGAGCGGCTGCACGCGCCGGTCCCGCGGCCCCGGCAGGTGTTCGCGATCGGGGTCAACTACCGCGACCACGCCGCGGAGGCCGGCATCGACCCGCCGGCGGAACCGATGGTGTTCACCAAGTTCCCCAGCGCGATCACCGGGCCCTACGCGACGATCCCGCTGCCCCACGGCTCGGTCGACTTCGAAGCCGAACTGGTCGCCGTCATCGGCCGCGCCGCCTACCAGGTTCCCGAATCGGCTGCCTGGTCCCACGTCGCCGGGCTGACCATCGGACAGGACCTGTCCGAACGGGAAACCCAGCTGCGCCCGCCCGCTCCGCAGCAGTACAACCTCGGCAAGTCCTACCCCGGCTTCGCTCCGCTCGGGCCGTGCCTGGTCACCCCGGACGAATTCGCCGACCCCGATGACCTGGCGATCGGCTGCAGCCTCAACGGCGAACAGATGCAGAAGGCCCGCACCAGCGAGTTCGTCTTCACCATCGGCCAGCTCGTCTCCTCGCTGTCGCACGTCGTGGCGCTGTTTCCCGGCGACGTCATCTTCACCGGCACCCCGGGCGGGATCGGCTGGACCCGCAACCCGAAACGCCTGATCGGCCCGGACGACGAACTCACCACTGTCATCGAAGGCATCGGACAGATGCGCCACCGATTCATCCCCGCAGCATCCACCCACCCACAGAAAGGCCCCGGCAATGTCTGAACACGAGGTTCCGGTCCTCATCATCGGAGGCGGCGGCTGCGGCCTGTCCGCGTCGATCTTCCTATCCAACCTGGGCGTCGAGCACCTGCTCGTCGAACGGCACGCCAGCACCTCGCTGCTGCCCAAGGCCCACTACCTCAACCAGCGCACCATGGAAGCGTTCCGCCAGCACGGGGTCGCCGACGCGATCCTGGCCGTCGCCGCCCCGATCGAAAAGTTCGGCAAGGTCCGCTGGACAACCTCCCTGGGCGGCGACGGACCGCTGGACCGGCGCGTCATCCACGAGATGGACGCCTTCGGCGGCGGCGCGCTACGGCCGAGATACGAAGCCGACAGCGCCTGCCTGTCCAGCAACTACCCGCAACTGCGCCTGGAACCGCTGCTGCGTGAGCAGGCCGAACGGCGTGCCCCCGGCCGGATCCGGTACCACCACGAGGTCACCGGATGGGAACAGGGGGATGACGGGGTCACGGTGGCGGTGCGCAACCGCGACGCGGGTGAGGATCTGACCATCAAGGCTCGCTACGTGATCGCCGCTGACGGCGGGCGCACCGTGGGCCCGAAGCTGGGCGTCCAGATGGCCGGCCCCCGGAACATGGTCGACATGGTCAGCACCCACTTCAGCTGCGACCTGTCCGAGCACTGGGACGACGGCACGCTGATCAACTGGTTCCTCAACCCCGAGGGCGCCGACTCCTGGGGGTCCGGTGTCGTGGTGCAGATGGGACCCACCTGGGGCAGACACTCCGAAGAGTTCGTGCTGCACTTCGCGTTCCGCACCGACGACGACGAGCGCTTCAACGAAGAAGCGATCATCCCCCGGATGAAGGAGTTGCTCAAGCTGCCCGACATCGAGCCGAAGGTGCACAAGGTCAGCCACTGGATCCTGGAACGCATCGTGGCCCAGCAGTGGCGCTACGGCGACATCTTCCTCGCCGGCGACGCCGCCCACCGCCAGCCGCCGACCAGCGGCCTCGGCCTCAACACCGGAATCCAGGACGCCTACAACCTCACCTGGAAGCTCGCCGAGGTACTGGCCGGACGGGCCGGCGACGCGCTGCTCGAGTCGTATGAGACCGAGCGCAAACCGGTCAGCACGGACGGCGCGGACTGGGCGCTGCTCACCTTCATGAACCACGGCGTCGTCGACGCCGGGATCGGACTGGTCCCGGGGGCCCCGGTTGAGGTGAACACCGGCGCCTTCCACGCGCTGTTCTCCGACACCCGCCTGGGCCGGGCGTTACGCGCCCGCGCCGAGGTCACGATCGGCACCCAGAGCTGGGAATTTCAGGCCCACGACGTCGAAATCGGCTTCACCTACGAAGGCGGCGCCGTCGTGGATGACGGTTCCGCGCCGGTGGCACGCGATGACATGGGCCGCATCTACACCGCGTCCACCAAACCCGGACACCGGCTCCCACACGCCTGGCTCGACCGCGACGGCCACCGTCTGTCCACCCACGACCTCGCCGGGCAGCACGGCGGATTCGTCCTGATCACCGGCACCCAAGCTCACCCGTGGGCCGAGGCCGCCGCGGCGGCCGCGGAGAAGACCGGTGTCACGATCAAGGTCGTCCCCATCGGCGGCGCCTACCGCGACGCCGACGGCACCTGGGCGCGAGTGCGTCAGATCGGCGAGGGCGGAGCGATCCTCGTCCGCCCCGACAGTCACGTCGCGTGGCGCAGCCCCGCAACGGCACCCGACCCGGCCGGCGTCCTGACCGACGCCCTCTGCTCCGTCCTCGGCCGCTAACCACAAACCGCGGCGCCGGCGGCCAACCGCCCACACATTGGCGGGCCACCCGCGAGCCTTTTCCGGCGCGGCGGCCGCCAGCCGGCCCGTCAACCAGCACCAGGAGATCGCCATGCCAACGACCAGCCGGCAGGAATTCGGCGCCAAGATGTTCGCCGTCGCCGACGCCCTCGACGTCGACAACTACGTCACCTACCTCGCGCCCGACGTCCAGTTCCGGTTCGGCAACGCCGAGCCGATCACCGGGCGCGACGCCGTCCGCGACGCGGTCGGCCACTTCTTCACTACCATCAAGGGCCTGCGGCACACCATCGTGCGGGAATGGCACGACGGCGACACGATCATCCAGCAACTCGACGTGACCTACATCCGGCTGGACGACACGCAGGTCACCCTTCCCGCGGTCAACCTCCTCCGTATCGACAACGACACGGTTGCCGACTACCGGATCTACGTCGACCTGGCCCCCGTCTACGCCTGACGCCGGGCCCGAACAGCCAATCCCCTATTCCGGAAAGCAGGCCGAGGTGTTTCGGCGGGAGGTAGGTAAGACGTGACGAGCACGGTGAACCCCCAAGCGCGGCCGACGACCGACGGCGGGGTCGATCGTCTGGACGTGCTACGCGCCGTCGAGCAGCGGCTGCTGTGGCTGTCGACCGCGATCGTCGATCATGCCAACCGGGTGCGGCCCAACCCGTCCGGGCTCAAGGTGGGTGGCCATCAAGCCTCCACCGCCTCGATGGTGACGATCATGACCTCGCTGTGGTTCGACCAGCTGCAACCCGGGGACCGGGTGTCGGTCAAGCCGCACGCCTCGCCGGCGCTGCACGCGATCAACTACCTGCTCGGCGAGCTGGACGAGTCCTACCTCACGACACTGCGGGCCTTCGGCGGGCTGCAGAGCTACCCGAGCCGGTGCAAGGACCCCGATCCGGCGGACTACTCGACCGGCTCGGTTGGGATCGGCGCGACCGCGCCGATCTGGGGCGCGCTGGCCCGCCGGTACGTCAACACCCGGTTCGGCGCCGCCGGAACCGGCCGGCAGTACTCCCTCGTCGGCGATGCCGAACTGGACGAGGGGGCGGTATGGGAAGCGGTGCTGGATCCGATGGTCACCGAACTCGGTGAGGTGGTCTGGATCGTCGACCTGAACCGGCAATCCCTGGACCGGGTCGTGCCCAACATCGGCGCGCCACGGTTGCAGGGCATGTTCGCCGCCGCCGGCTGGCAGGTGCTGACCGTGAAATACGGACACCTGCTGGAAGATCTCTTCGCCCAGCCGGGCGGAGCGGTCCTGCGTTCCAGGATCGACGCGATGGCCAACCCCGAGTACCAGCGGTTGCTGCGCTGCTCGGCCGACCAGCTCCGAGACCGGCTGCCCGGCGACGGGCCGGACGCCGAGATCATCGAACACCTGCTCGCCGACGTCACCGACCAGCGACTGCACGCGGCCATCCGCAACCTGGGAGGCCACGACCTCGCCGCGCTCCGGGTCGCGTTCGCGGCCATCGACGACACCCGACCGACGGCCATCTTCGCCTACACGATCAAGGGGTACGGCCTGCCCAGCGAGGGCCACCCGCAGAACCACTCCGCGCTGCTCAACGCCGAACAACTCACCGAACTCGCCCACCGGGTCGGCGTCGACCCCCACCACCCATGGCAGACGTTCCCGCGCGGCTCCGCCGCGCAGAAACTGTGCGCCGAGACCGCAGAGCGTCTGCACCGGGAACAACTGGTGGCGGCCCCGAACCTGGATCTGCCCGCAGATCTGGGTCGGACCCCGACCGGCGTGGCCACCACCCAGGCCGCTCTCGGTCGCACATTGCTCGACCTCAACCGTGCCGCGCCCGAAGTCGGTCGGCGCATCGTCACCGTCAGCCCGGACGTCAGCTCCAGCACCAACCTCGGCGGCTGGGTGAACAAAGTCGGTGTCTGGTCCCAGAACGAACGCTCGGACTGGTTCGCCGACGACACCGAAACCATTCTGCACTGGCGGGAGAAACCAACCGGGCAGCACATCGAACTCGGCATCGCCGAGACCAACCTGGTCGGCGTCCTGGGTGAACTGGGCGCGACCTGGAGCCGCTGGGGTCAGCCGCTGCTGCCGATCGGCGTCATGTACGACCCGTTCGTCGAACGCGCCCTGGAACCATGGTCGTTCGGCATCTACGCCGGCGGCCAATCCATCCTCATAGGCACCCCATCCGGGGTGACACTCGCCCCCGAAGGCGGCGCCCACCAATCGATCAAGACACCATCGATCGGCCTCGAACAACCAGGATGCGTCACCTACGAACCCGCGTTCGCCCTGGACGCCGAATGGGCGCTGCTCGCGTGCCTGGCTCAACTCGGCAAACCCGGCGGCCACTCCGCCTACCTGCGGCTGTCCACCCGGCCGATCGACCAAACCCTCGCCGCGATCCCAAGCGACCCAGCAGGCCGCGAACGCCGGCGGCGCAACGTCGTCGCCGGCGGCTACGCCCTGCGCCGACACCCACAACCAGCCATCACCATCTGCGCCATGGGCGCGGTGGCACCTGAAGCGCTCAGCGCCGGCGACCGGATGGACGCGATGGGCTTCCCCGCCGACGTCGTCTGCCTGACCAGCCCTGGTCTGCTTTTCCAAGCGGTCCAGGCGCGCCGCGGCCACGGCCAGGCACCCACCCGGATCCTGGACTCGCTGCTGCCCGCCGACCGCGCCGCGCCGATGGTCACCGTCCTCGACGGCCATCCGCACACCCTGGCGTTCCTCGCCACAGTCAACGGCGTGCCCGCCACCCACCTCGGCGTTACCCGCTTCGGACAATCCGGAGACCTCCACGACGTCTACCGCTACCACGGCCTGGACACCGACAGCATCGTCGCTGCCAGCCTCGACCTTGTCGACTGACCTCCCGCCCACGCCAACCGATCTCGCCACAGGCTCCCGGCATGGCGCCGGGGCACACGCCCGACTCGGAGCGGTCCGCATCCGGCCCGGTGTGCACACCGCCGCTCGAGACCGGGAACGCAGCTGACAATCAGCTGCCGCAGGACAAACATCAGCTGCTGGTTCGATGCCATCAATCCAGGTCGATCAGCCCATCCATTCTTCCGTTCAACGGACTAGCAGCCGCCGGAAGGCGAGAGGAGTAGTGCGCACGTGGCAACCCCTTGACCCACAAATCGCATCTGTGCTCACGAAAGTGGCAGCGCAGATGGCTCACGTCGATCTGCCCGAACGCGGCGACGCACTCGCCCTCCGTGCCGCGGGTGATCGGCAGCTGGAGGAGATGTACGCCTCGCTGGGGCGTTGGCAAGAACCGCGTCACCAGCCGCCAAATAGTTGATCTTTAGCCGTCTGCCGGCGGCGAGTAGTGTTTGCCGATGCGGGTGCTCGGGTAGAGCACCGGCGCGGCCCCGGGTCTTCGGGTCGCGCTTCCGTTCAGGAGGAACGCCTTGGCCGCCGACGCGACCCTCGTCCCGGGCTCCACGACGCCGGTTGCCGGCGGGCTGGATGGGGAGCTGAAAGCGTTGCGGGACAAGGCCGGCCGTATCTGCGAGGAGCTGGCCGCCCTGTATCGGCGCTTGGATGAGCTGCAGCAGCAGATTGAGGACCATCAGCAGCGTTAGGGACGGCTGCGCCGCGCTGCGGGCGCCGGCTTTCGCCTCGGTGGCTGTCCAGCCGCGCCGGGCTGGGGCGGTGTCGAGCAGTTCGGTGACCTCGGCGACGGCCTCGCCGCCGGGTTTGACGTAGCACATCGCGGTACGTGGGTTGCGGTGCCGCGTCTTGGCCATGATCAGTTGCAGTGGTACGCCTTGGTCGCCGAGGTGGGTGGCGGCGCTGTGGCGTAGTTAGTGCAGGTCCCCAGCCGGTGTAGGAGTTGGCGAGGATGCGGGCGCGGTCGTAGCCGAGACGGGCCCGGCCGGTGGTGGGGCAGAGGTCGCGGGCGGCGGGGCGGCGGCCGGGGCCGGGCCGGCGCTCACTGATGAACACCGGCCCGCGGGTACGGCCGCGGATGAGTCGGGGCAGCAGCCGGGCGGTGCCGGTGGACCAGTACACGTACTCGGTGTTGCCGCCCTTGGATCCGACCTTCGCCCGGCGGGCGTCCAGTTCGAGGTCTTCGATGTTGAGGGCGAGGATTTCGGCGGCGCGGGCGGTGGTTTCGTAGAGCATCCGCCACAGCGTCTTCTCCCGTAGTGGCACGTCTTTTCGGGCGAGTTGCCGCGCGACGGCGGCGCGGTCGACGGCGCGGGTTTCGTCGGCGTGCTCGGGGCGGCGTTCGAGCGCGGCGGGCAGGGCCAGCGCGGGGTAGCCGTTCTTGGCGCACCACGCCAGCCAGGAGCCGACCGCGGCGCGGCGGGAGTTCCAGGTCGAGGCCGCCGCCGTGCCCCACAGCTCGTGCAGCGCGTCGACGAGCTCGTCGTCGAAGACGTCGGCCAGGCGCCGGTCGGCGCCGAGGTGTCCGGCGAGCCGGTCGAGGACGTCGCCGTAGCTGCGGGTGTCGGGTGCGGAGAGCGATCAATTCTGGTTCGCGCGCCTGTCCGGCGGCCATGGCGTCCGGCAGCGGGTCTACGGAACCGATGGCGGCCCGTGCTGGGTGCGGCTCACACCGACCTCGCCGCTCAACGCGGCGGTGAGGTTGATCTGGAAGTGCGCCAGATGGTCGCGCACGAATTCGGCCGCGACTTCATTGGAGCGCACAACGCCCTGCTCGTCGTCGAACATGGTCACCGACACAACCTCGTCGCCTCCGGTGGCGAGCACGTGGTAGCTGACGAATCCGGGTTGCCCCGCCAGCGTTTCGGCGACTCCTCGGTCGACGATCCGCATGAATTCGGTGACCGACCCGGCACCCAACTCGTACTGGCGTATCGCGGCGTACATCTTCTGTCCTTCCCGGTGATGGCATCACTCGACTGCCTTGTCGGGTCAGCCGGGGTGCCGTCCGACTCGCGGATCACTGGCGGTGCTGCCCGGGCGACGACCGCGCGCGGCGGCGTGTTGACCGTGTCTAACCGGCTCGTCCACGCGGTTGCTCCGCCGGCCACGCTGCTGAAGGGGCGGCAGTGTCTGGTCTACTCCTCACTCTCACCGGCCGGCTCGGGTCGCCAGGACTCCATGAAGTGGACGATGCCCGGCACCGGCGTGCCCGGCGTGAAGACCTCGGCCACGCCGAGCTTCTTCAGTTCGGGGATGTCCCGCTGGGGGATCGTGCCGCCGACGGTCACCATCACGTCGTCGGCCCCTTGCTCCCGCAGCATCTGCACGATGCGGGGCACGAGGGTCATATGTGCGCCGGACAGGATGGAGATGCCGACGGCGTCGGCGTCTTCCTGGATCACGGTGCTGACGATCTGTCGCGGCGTCTGGTGCAGTCCGGTGTAGATCACCTCCATGCCGGCATCACGGAGCGCCCGGGCAATGATTTTCGCGCCCCGGTCGTGCCCGTCCAGGCCTACCTTGGCCACCACGACCCGCCGCCGTTGGCGTGTACGTATTGCGTCCATGTTCGCCTCCCTCAGTAGATCGGCGCCTCTCGGTAGCTGCCGAACACGTCCTGCAGCGCCGCGACGATCTCCCCCTCGGTGGCGTTGGCACGGGCGCAGTCCAGCAGGTGTGGCATCACGTTGCGGTCCTCGTCGGCGGCCGCCTTCCGCAGATCGGCCAGGACCCGCTCGACGGCCGAGCCGTCGCGATTGGCGCGCATCGCCTGCAGCCGCTCGATCTGTTTGCGCTCCAGCGCCGGATTGACGTGCAGAAGCTCGATGTCGGGTTCTTCTTCGTCGACGTAGTCGTTGACGCCGACGACGATGCGCTCCCCGCGGTCGACCTGCTCCTGCAGCGTGTAGGCAGCATCGGCGATCTCGCGCTGGGGAAAGCCTTGCTTGACCGCCTCGACCATGCCACCGAGCTCGTCGATCTTTGCGAAGTATTCGGACGCCCGCTGCTCCAGCCGATCGGTGAGCGCCTCGACGAAGTAGGAACCGCCGAGCGGATCGATCGTATTGGTCACGCCGAGCTCGTGGGCGATGATCTGCTGGGTGCGCAACGCGACCTTCACCGCCTGCTCGGTGGGCAGCGCCAGCGCCTCGTCGAAGCTGTTGGTGTGCAGCGACTGGGTGCCGCCGAGGACCGCGGCGAGCGCCTCGATCGCCGTCCGCACGACGTTGTTGAGCGGTTGCTGGGCGGTCAGCGAGACACCGGCGGTCTGGGTATGAAACCGCATGAGCCAGGATCGGGGGTTGGTGGCGCCGTAGGTGTCACGCAGTTCGCGGGCCCAGATCCGGCGAGCCGCGCGATACTTGGCGATCTCTTCGAAGAAGTCCAGATGCGAGTTGAAGAAGAACGACAGCCGGGGAGCAAACTTGTCGACGTCGATGCCGCGGGCAAGTTGCTGCTCGACGTAGGTCAGTCCGTCCTTCAGCGTGAACGCCAGCTCCTGGGCCGCAGTCGCGCCCGCTTCGCGAATGTGGTATCCGGAGATCGACACCGGGTGCCAACGGGGCATGTTGTGCGTGCACCACTCCATCATGTCGCCGAGCAGGCGCATCGCCGGGTCGATCGGGAAACACCACTCTTTCTGTGCGATGTACTCCTTGAGGATGTCGGCCTGGATCGTTCCGGCCAGCTCGCGGGCGGGTACACCCTGATGCTCCGCGGCGACGACGTAGAAGGCCAGGATGACCGCCGCTGGGGCGTTGATCGTCATCGACACCGAGACCTGGCTGAGGTCGATGCCGTGGAATAGCGTCTTCATGTCCTCCAGCGAGTCGACGGCGACCCCTTCGCGGCCGACCTCCCCTTCGGAGCGCTCGTGGTCGGAGTCCAGGCCCATCAGCGACGGCATGTCGAACGCGGTCGACAGCCCGGTCTGCCCATGCTGGAGCAGGTACCGGAAGCGGGCATTGGTCTCCTCGGCCGTCCCGAAACCAGCGAACTGTCGCATCGTCCATAGCCGCCCGCGGTACATGTTCGGATAGACCCCGCGAGTGAACGGATACAGGCCCGGCAGTCCGATCGCCTCTGCGGGGTCCGTCGGCAGATCTCGTTCCGTGTACACCGGCCGGATCGGCTCATCGCTCAACGTTGTGAACGTCGCTCGGCGCTCAGGGGTAGCTCGGTAGAGATCGCGCTCCCACTGCTCCTCACGGGTAATCCCGGTCATTTCCTTTGCCATGGCACCGAGCCTCAGCTTTCATTTCACGGTGACGACATCGTTGTCCGGATCCGACCAGCTCAGCTTGGCAATCACGTCGCTGGCCAGGATGCGTTGCGCGGCGCTCGCGGGGTCGAGCCGCCGCTGAACGACCGCATCGAGCAGTTCCCGCACGGCCGGGTCGGCGTGCAGGGCCGATGACAGTCGCTCCCGCAGTTTCGCGGCGGTCAGCCCGACGACCTCGTTCATCAGGTTGCGGCGACGGCGTTCGGCCAGGGTGCCCTCATCCGCGATCCGGGCCCGGTGGCGCGCCAGTACTTCAACAAGTCGGCCGACACCCTCGCCCCGGATCGCCTCGGTCTGCACAATCTCCACAGTGCGCTCGCCGGGCGGGGCGAGCGCGACCACGCTGCGTAACTGGCGGACGAGGGTGTCGGCCATCGGGTGATCCGCCTTGTTGACCACTATCACATCAGGGATTTCCATCACGCCGGCCTTGAGCGCCTGGACCGAGTCCCCCGACCCCGGTATGAGCACCAGCACGATGGAGTCGGCATGGCTGATGACGTCCACCTCGGCCTGGCCGACGCCAACCGTTTCCACCAGGATGGTGTCGTATCCGGCGGCGTCGATCAGCAACGTCGCCTGCATGGCCGCCTGGGCCATGCCGCCGAGCGCTCCACGGGTGGCCATCGATCGGATAAACACCCCCGGATCGAGGAAGTGCTCGGTCAGCCGGATGCGGTCGCCGAGCACTGCGCCGCCTCGAAACGGCGAGGACGGATCGATCGACAACACGCCGACCGTGTGCCGTCGGGCCCGCAGCCGCGCGACCAGGGCGCCGATCAGGGTCGATTTCCCCGCACCGGGCGAGCCGGTGACACCGACCACCGTTGCCTTGCCGGTGTGCGGGTAGAGCTGGCTTACCAGATCGCGGCCGCGGGGATCGCCGTTCTCCACCCATGAAATCGCCCGGGCCAGTGCGCGCTTGTCCCCGGCCTGTATCTTCTCCGCAACCGGCGTTGACGTTCCGCGCATCGACGAACCCCTCACGTGAAGGCCGCGTGGCCGGTGATCGCCCGGCCGACGATGAGGGATTGCACGGTGTCGGTGCCCTCGTAGGTGTAGACCGCCTCCATGTCGGCGTGGTGTCGGGCCACGTGGTGCTCGAGCAGGATGCCGTTGCCACCGAGGATGTCACGGGCCATCGCGCATACCCGGCGGGCGGCGGACGCGGTCTGCAGCTTGGCCAGCGCGGCGTGCTCGAGTCGCACGCGTCCCTCGTCCTGGAGTTGAGCCAGCCGCAGGCAGGTGAGCTGCATCCCGGTGATGTCGGAGAGCATGTTGGACAACTTGTCCTGCACCAGCTGGAACCCGGCGATCGGGCGGCCGAACTGCTCACGGTGTCTGGCGTAGGCCAGGGCACACTCGTAGGCGCCGATGGCGTGCCCGAGACCCTCCCAGGCGATCGCCTGGCGGCTCTTGGTCAGGCAACGGCTGGTGTCGTTGAAGGTCCGCGACCCCGCCAGCCGATTCTCGACCGGAATGCGCACGCCGTTGAGGGCGATGTCGGCCTGCCACAGGCCGCGGTTGCTGGTCTTCCCAGTGATCACCGACGCTTCGTAGCCCGGCACGTCGTCGTCTCGGCGATCCACGACGAAACCGCCGACGTTGCCGTCCTCATCCCGGGCCCAGACGATCACGACGTCGGCGACGGTGCCGTTGCCGATCCAGCGTTTCGCGCCGTCGAGCACCCAGTGCTCACCGGCCCGACGGGCGGTGGTGCCCAGGCGCACGACGTCGGAGCCGTGGTCGGGTTCGGTGAGCGCGAACGCGCCGAGCTTCGCGCAGCTGGCCAGGTCCGGCAGCCAGCGCTGCTTCTGCTCGTCGGAGCCGAGGATCTCGATGGTGGACATCACCAGCCCGCTGTGCACGGAGTTGAAGGTGCTGAAACTGCCGTCGCCGCGGGCGAGCTCCAAGGTGACCAGACCTTCGGCCACCGCGCTCATGCCCGGGCAGCCGTAGCCCGTGATCGAGCCGCCCGCCACCCTGAGCTCCCCGTACGGCGCGATGAGCTCGCGGGGGAACTCGGCCCGCTCCCAGTAGTCGTTGGCAACCGGGATCAGCCGCTCGTCGACAAAGGCGCGCACCCGGTCCCGCACCGCCCGCTCGTCGTCGGTCAGCAGGTCATCGGTGTAGAAGAAGTCGGTTCCCTGCGCGTTCGCAAGGCCCTTGCTCAGCGGCACGTCACTCATGATCAGCGGCTCCGTAGCTCAGGAAAGTCCTCTTCGCGATACTCCCCGCCGGGCCGGGCGGTGGGCTCGGGTGGCAGCTGCGTCTCCCGGTTGCGCAGCTCCACCCGGCGGATCTTCCCGGAGATGGTCTTGGGCAGCTCGGCGAATTCCAGCAGCCGGATCCGCTTGTACGGCGCGAGGTGCTGCCGACAGTACGCCAGCACGGACAGCGCGGTCTCACGGGTCGGCTCGTACCCGGCGGCAAGTACGACGTAGGCCTTGGGCACCGCCAGCCGCACCGGGTCCGGGGAGGGCACCACGGCCGCCTCGGCGACCGCCGGGTGCTCGATGAGCACGCTCTCCAACTCGAACGGGCTGATCCGGTAGTCCGAGGCCTTGAACACATCATCGGCCCGGCCGACGTAGGTGATGTAGCCGTCGGCGTCCCGGGAGCCGACGTCACCGGTGTGGTAAAAGCCGCCGGCCATCGCCTCGGCGTTGCGCTCCTCGTCATCCTTGTACCCGACCATCAACCCGAGCGGGCGCCGCGAAAGGTCCAGGCAGATCTCGCCCTCGTCGGCCGGCTTCCCGGTGAGCGGATCGACCAGCACCACGTCGTAGCCCGGCACCGGGCGGCCCATCGATCCCGGCTTGATCGGCTGACCGGGGGTGTTCGCGATCTCCACGGTGGTCTCGGTTTGGCCAAATCCGTCCCGGATGCGGATCCCCCAGGCCTTCTCCACCTGGTCAATGACCTCGGGGTTGAGCGGCTCCCCGGCGCCGACCAGCTCACGCACGGGTGCGGCGACCCGGCCGAGATCGGCCTGGATCAGCATCCGCCAGACCGTCGGCGGGGCGCAGAAGGTGTCCACCCCGCAGCGCACCATGGTGTCCAGGAGGCTGTTCGGGTGGAACCGCCGGTAGTTGTAGATGAACACGGTGGCCTCGGCGTTCCACGGCGCGAACACGTTGCTCCATGCGTGTTTGGCCCAGCCCGGCGAGGAAATGTTGAGGTGCACATCACCGGGCCGAAGCCCAATCCAGTACATCGTCGACAGATGCCCGACCGGGTAGGACACGTGTGTGTGCTCGACCAGCTTCGGCTTCGACGTGGTCCCGGACGTGAAATACAGCAGCAGCGTATCGCCCGCCCTGGTCACCGCGTCGGGGTCGAACTGCGACGGGGCGTCATACGCCGCGGCGTAGTCCGACCAGCCGTCCGGGGCCGGCCCGCCGACAGCGATCCGGGTGTAGTCGCCGGCCACGTCGGCGAACTTGTCCGCGTCGTCGGCCGTGACCACCACATGCGCGGCGGCACCGCGTTCGATCCGGTCGCGGAGGTCGGCCGGCCCAAGCAGCGGCGTGGCTGGGATGATCACGACGCCCAGCTTCATCGCGGCCAGGATCGTCTCCCACAGCTCCACCTGGTTGCCCAGCATGAGGATCAGCCGGTCGCCGCGCTTCACGCCCTGCGCACGTAACCAGTTGGCCACCTGGTTGGACCGCGCCGACATCTCGGCGTAGGTCCACCGCGCCTCGCCGCCGTCCTGCTCCGCGATCCACAACGCCGGCCGCTGGGCCGTCGCCGGGTCGGCCGCCACCTCATCGAAATGATCCAACGCCCAGTTGAACTCGTCCAGCACCGGCCAGCGGAAGCCGGCGCGTGCGGCGTCATAGTCCTCGCGGTGCTCCAGCAGGAAGTCCCGCGCCGCGCGGAACGCCCTGGCTGATTCGACACTCACGTCATCCTCCTGATCCGGCCCGCATCGGTTCTGGCCGCATTCACTGCATCTGGTACCCGCGGCCGACCCGGGGAATCGGGTTTTCGGCCGCGGAGCCACAGAATCGAGCGTCGCCGGCGAGTACCGCGAACGATGCCGTCGCCGGGCCGGAGTCGCCCGCCGCCGCGTCCGGCGACGTGGACCTCGCGGTCACTTCGGTGGCATCCGCAGACCGCCGTCGAGCCGGATGGTTTCTCCGTTCAGATACGGGTTGCCGATGACGGCCAGGACGAGGTCCGCGAACTCCTCGGGCCGGCCGACGCGGCGCGGGAACGCCACACCCTCCGCGAGCACCGCGCGGGAGCTCTCCGGGACCAACTGCAACATCGCGGTGTCGAACACCCCGGGTGCGATGGTCACCACCCGGATCGCCCGCGAAGCCAGGTCCCGGGCAGCGGCAAGCGTCATCCCGACAACCCCGGCCTTGGACGCGGCGTACGCCACCTGCCCCACCTGACCCTCGAAACCGGCGATGGACGCGGTATTGACCACCACACCCCGTTCGCCGGTCTCAGCCGGCTCGTTGTCAGCCATGACGGCCGCCGCGAGTCGCAGCACGTTGAAGGTGCCCACCAGGTTGATCGCCACGACCCGCTTGAACAGGTCGTAGTCGTGAGGGTTCCCGTGCCGGTCGACCACCCGGGCCCCCCAGCCGACCCCAGCGCAGTTGGCCACCACCCGCAACGGGCCGAGGGTTCCCGCGCGCTGGACGGCGTTGCGGACCTCCGCCTCGTCGGTCACGTCGACCCCGGCGAACAGCCCGCCGACCTCTTCCGCTACCGCCTGTCCTCCGTCATCTTGATCCAGCACGACGACCTTCGCGCCGGCCGCCGCCAGGCGCCGTGCCGTCGCCTGCCCGAGGCCGGACGCTGCCCCGGCGACGAGCGCTGATGCGCCGATCATCTCCATGCTCACTCCCGTCGATGCCGTGCGGTAATGCGGCGGTACCAGCAGGCCACCTCGACGGCATCGGTCGCCTGCCCCCGTTTGGGCCCTCCGTCATCACCATAGGGCCACATCGACTGACCATCACCACGGCCGCGTCCCTCCCGGCGGCGGTGCGGCGCCCGGTCAAAATCCTGGCCGGCGCAGCGTTGCGGTGCGCCTGACCGACGTGGGAAACGCGCTCGCGACGATGGCCAGGTAAACGGACTGGACGCGGTCGTGATTGTCGGCGAGTTGGGCCAACGCGAGCAAGGTTGGCGGCCGAGTGCTGCATGCAGTCAGCTACCGCCGTTTTTACAAGATCAGGCGTCAAGGGCCCCGCCGTAGCGGGAGTGCCATTCGGTGAAGATGTTCTGGTCGAATGCGCCGAAGTGGGTGGAGTCCGAGGCCACCGTGGTCGACCCGGCGCACCAGACGGTCTGCGCCCGGGCGGTGAAAGTCGGCGTTGGCGATGTCAATCGCCAGGGCCCGGACCAGGTCGGTGGTCAGGTAGCGGCGCCGGACGTAGTACAGCTCTTCCTCGCGGTGGCCGTGCTCGCCGGCGGCGACCGCGCGGATGCCGGTGTTGGTGCCGTAGGCGTGAGCACCAGCAGCAGCCGCTCCAGCAGCTGCCCGCCGGCGAGGTCGCCGCAGCCGAACATCGCGCCGATCGTGGTGCGGCAGGCCGAGCGCAGCACCGCCTCCTTGAGTACGTCGATCAGCGGCACGGTGCCCCACCGGCCGACGATGGTTTTCTTGAGCCGGCCGAGATTCTGTGGCTCGGGCAGCGCGTCGAGTGGGCTGAGCTTGACTGCGCCCTGGTTTCCCGGCCGGGGCCGGATCTCCAGCCAGGAAAGCGGCATCGCGTCGTTGAGCGCGCCGAGCTCGTCGCGCATCTCCCGCTGCAGCCCGTCGATGAACGCGCTCGGATCCAGCGGCTTGCGCAGGGCCTGGTAGTGCTCGGTGCGCCGCTCGTCGAAATCGGCCGGCAGATCCTCGTCGGGGTTGCGGAACTCCATCGCCCCGACCACCCAGACGCCCTTGCACTTGAGCTGGTCACACAGGGCCTCGAAGGTGCGGATCTCATACACGGTGCGGACCACCCGGCGGCGGCCGCGGTTGTCGGTGCGGTACGCCAGCTCGGCCCAGTCGCCGGACAGGTCAGGGTGGGCCGGCACCGTCTCCCCGACCGGGTAGTAGGTCAGATCGGTGGCGGTGCGGTAGCGGTGCACCAGGGCCAGGGCGTCGAGCACCGGCCGGTGTGAGTTGTCGCAGCGGAACTGGAGCACCTCCAGCAGCCGGATCAGGCCCTTGCGGTAGTGGTTGGAGTACGAGGCTCGGTAGGTGGTCTGCACCGTGCGCCGGTACGTCGACCCGGACGACTTGTACTCGGCCACCAGGGTGCGCAGGTTGTCCTCGCCGATCACCGGGAAGACCACCTGCCGTACCGTGTCATCCGGGCGCGCGGCCGCGGCCTCGGCGACCCGGAACAGCAGATTCTCCTTGCCTTGCACCCGTTTGAACTCGGCCACCAACTGCTTGGTCACGCGCCGGTCGGCCCGCGCCTCGATCGCGTGCACGATCCGCAGCAGCAGCGTGACCAGCGCGTCGGTGACCTCCCAGGTGCGGCAGTACACCAGCGCGGCCAGCAGCGTCAGGGTCAGCTCGTCGCTGTGCTCGCGCAGGTGCGACGGAGACTCCACCGCCGCCCGTGCCCGCCACCCCGCCAGGACCTTCGGACGTCGGCGAACAGCCCTGCCGGCAGGCCGACCGCGCGTACCGCCTCCAGCCGGGAGATCTCCGTCAGCATCGACGACAGGCTCACCTTGCCCGCCGACGCCTTGATCAGCGCCAGCACGCTCGGGTCCGCCTCGTCGACGTCGGCGTCGGGCACCGCGACCAGCGCCTGCAGCCGTACCCGCGCGTCGGCCGGCAACCGGCCGGCGATCCGCTCGGCGAGGACCTTCTCCGCCTGGTGTAGCCCCGACCGCACGATCCGTTCCACCCGGTCTGCGGTCGGCGGCTCGATCGACCGGGCCCGGCACTCGGCCAGCAGCGCGTCCTTGACCAGTTCGTAGCGGCGTTCCTTCTGCGCATAGTCGCTGGCCAGCCAGTCGGTCAGCTTCTCGGCGTCACCGACCGTGCACTGCCGGAACCCCAGGTGCGCGCGGATCTCCGCGCGGTGCCGCTCGATCGTGCGTCCGGTCCACTCGTAGAAGCCCAGCGAGCCGGAATCAACTCCGAGCTGGCGGGCGACGAACTCCACCTGGCCAGCCGCGCCGAGATCCGCGGCCCCACGCCCCACAACTCGATCGTGGGGCGGTGGCCCATGACCTCAAACCAGTTGGCCGCGGTCAGCCGGAATACCCCGCGGGGCTTGCCGAACCCGGTGGCGATCTTCGCCCGGATCTTGTTGTCGCCGATCCACCGAGCAGTGCAGCCGGCTGGCCGCGAGCACCTCGGTCTGCACACGGCCGGCGAGCGCCTCCGGGTCGCCGGTCCGCACGCCGACGAACGCCTCGTCCCAGCCCAGCGCCTCCACGACCGCACCGTCCATGCCCCGCAGCACCGCCATGACCTGCGCCGAGGCGGCCTCGTACGCCGCGGCGTCCACGGGCAGGATGACCGCGGTGGGTGCCTTGCGCGCCGCCAGCCGCAACGTACCCGTCCTGCTGTACCACGACGTGGTGGACGGCCGGGTGACGAGCGGATGGCAGGTCAGCCGAAGTGCACTGGCGGCCCACCTCGACGCCGTGATCCAATCCGGACGCACGGCATGCCCGATCCGACGCCGAAAACGCGTGCCTCATTAGGAGGCGGTCGAGACGACCGCGCGTTCCCTCGGGTCGCCGCGACCGCCCACGATCAGGGGCACGCCGGCCAGCTCCGGACGACGCAGCACCTCGACCGCCGCGATGAACTAGTCGAGATCAACATGCAGCACCCAGGGGCGAAGCCCGCCGTCCACCTCACCTCGACGTGGAGGCGCTTCTGCGCGGTCCGGTACACGGTATTCGCCGGCAGCGGGGTGCGTGTTGACGCCGTCGCCGTCGCCGGCGTGCCCGCGCCGCCTTCCAGCGATCTTGACTACTTGCGGTTGCCATAGCGACGGTAACCAGCCAAGATCGCTGGGAATGGGCGCTGTGGCGCGGACCACTTAACGGTTCCGATCACGGACCATCGAGGATTATTTTGATGCCCAAAGGTTTGACATCAAAGTAGTTAGGTCCAGGGATCATGAGCGTTCTCGTCGAAGTCACCGCCCGCCGTCCGGATCCTGCGCAGCACGCGGCTCACCGCCGCCGCCCCCTGCTCGTCGAACATGCCCAGCCCGAACTTCGCGTCGTTGAGTGCCGCCGTGGCCTTCGCCGCCAGCGCGTGCCCGGCCGGCGTGATCTCGGCCAGGATGCGGCGGCGGTCCCCCGCTGCCGGCCGGCGGCGCACCAGCCCCCGCTGTTCCAGCCGGTCGATCGTGTTCGTCACCGACGCCGGGTGGACCATCAGCCGCTCACCGATCTTGCCCATCGGCAGCTCGCCGTGCCGGGTGAACGCCAGCAGCTGAAGCGCCTCGTAGCTCGCGAACGTCAGCTGGTACGGCCGGAGCACCCGCTCGATCTCGGCGATCAGCATCTGCTGCACCCGCATGATCGACGTCACCGCCGCCATGTGCTCGGCATGCTCCGGCCAGCGTTCCCGCCACTGACGGTGCGCCTCGGCGATCGGGTCGAAAGGCAACGCACTGGACATGCGCACACCGTAGCCGCCCCCGCTCGCACCCGACACCCGGAGACACGACCCACGGAGACCCAGCCATGAACTTCCACGTGCCCGCGAACCCCGTCCGCTTCGTCACCGCCGCCAGCCTCTTCGACGGGCACGACGCGTCGATCAACATCATGCGGCGCATCCTGCAGTCCCAGGGTGCCGAGGTCATCCACCTCGGCCACAACCGCTCGGTCGACGAGGTCGTCACCGCCGCCGTCCAGGAGGACGTGCAGGGCGTGGCGGTCAGCTCGTACCAGGGTGGGCACGTCGAGTACTTCAGCTACCTGGTCGACCTGCTCACCGAGCGCGGCGCCGGGCACGTCAAGGTGTACGGCGGCGGCGGGGGCGTGATCGTGCCCACCGAGATCGCCCTGCTCGCCAGCCGCGGTGTACGCATCTTCTCCCCCGAGGACGGCCAGCGCCACGGGCTGGCCAGCATGGTCAACTCGATGGTCGAAGCGTGCGACGTCGATCTGGCCGCCGGAAACGCGCCCGACCACGAGGCGCTGCTTCTCGGCGACCAGGGCGCGCTGGCCCGGATGATCACGCTGCTGGAAGCCGGCCGGGTCGACGACGCCCAGCGCGCCGACCTGGCCGCCGCCGCGGCCGGCCGTACCGTGCCGGTGCTCGGCATCACGGGTACCGGTGGCTCCGGGAAGTCGTCACTGACCGACGAACTGGTCCGCCGGTTCCGGCTCGACCAGCAGGACAAGCTGCGCATCGCGGTGATCGCGGTCGACCCGACCCGCCGTCGCGGCGGGGGCGCCCTCCTCGGCGACCGGATCCGGATGAACGGAATCGAAGGCGGCAACGTCTTCTTCCGGTCGCTCGCCACCCGGGGCGCCGGCCGCGAGGTGCCCGCCCACCTCGACGACGTGATCACCGCCTGCAAGGCCGCCCGGTACGACCTGGTCATCGTCGAGACGCCGGGCATCGGGCAGGGCGACGCCGCGATCGTGCCCTACGTGGACCTGTCGCTGTACGTGATGACGCCCGAGTTCGGCGCCGCCTCCCAGCTCGAAAAGATCGACATGCTCGACTACGCCGACGTGGTCGCCATCAACAAGTACGAGCGGCGCGGCGCCGAGGACGCCCGCCGCGACGTGGCCCGCCAACTCGTCCGCAACCGGGGCGCGTTCGGGGTGGCCTGGGAGGACATGCCGGTCTACGGCACCAGCGCGGCCCGGTTCAACGACGACGGGGTGACCGCACTCTACCAGCACCTCCGCGAGCGACTGTCCATCAAAGACGGTGAGCTTCCCCGGGTCGACGTCAAAGCCGCCAGCGGGCTCACCACCGTGATCCCGCCGGCCCGGGTCCGCTACCTGGCCGAGATCGGCGAGACCGTCCGCGCGTACCACCGGCGTACCGACGAGCAGGTCGAGATCGCGCGCCGCCGCCAGTACCTGGCCGAGGCCGCGAAACTGGTGGCCGAATCGGGCGGCGACGTCAAGCCGATCGAGAAGATCAGAGCCGAGGCGGTCCTCGACCACGACTGCGAGGCACTGCTCGACGGCTGGCCGGAGGTGAAGGCCGCGTACGACGGCGACGAGTTCGTCACCGCCGTCCGCGACAAGGAGATCCGCACCAGCCTGGTCCGCGAGTCGCTGTCGGGCACCCGGGTGCCCCGAGTGGCGTTGCCGCGCTACACCGACCACGGCGAACTGCTGCGGTACCTGCGCAAGGAGAACGTGCCGGGCCGGTTCCCGTACACGGCCGGGGTGTTCGCGTTCAAGCGCGACGGTGAGGACCCGGCCCGGATGTTCGCCGGGGAAGGCGACCCGTTCCGGACCAACCGGCGCTTCCACTACCTGTCCAAAGACACCGCCGCGGCCCGGCTGTCGACGGCGTTCGACTCGGTCACCCTGTACGGGCGCGACCCGGGAACCCGCCCCGACATCTACGGCAAGGTCGGTACCTCCGGCGTGTCGGTGGCGACACTCGACGACATGAAGGCCCTGTACGCCGGTTTCGACCTGTGCGCGCCCAGCACATCGGTGTCGATGACCATCAACGGCCCGGCGCCGACGATCCTCGCGTTCTTCCTCAACACCGCGATCGACCAGCGGCTCGATGCGTTCACCGAAACCAACGGGCGGGCGCCGACCGCCGACGAGGCGGCGACGATTCGAGCCGACGTGCTGCGCACCGTACGCGGCACCGTGCAGGCCGACATCCTCAAGGAAGACCAGGGCCAGAACACGTGCCTCTTCTCCACCGAGTTCTCGCTGCGGATGATGGCCGACATCCAGGAGTGGTTCATCGCAAACAGTGTCCGCAACTTCTACTCGGTGTCGATTTCCGGATACCACATCGCCGAAGCCGGCGCTAACCCGATCAGCCAGCTCGCGTTCACGCTGTCCAACGCGTTCACGTACGTCGAGTCGTACCTCGCCCGCGGGATGGACGTCGACGACTTCGCGCCCAACCTGTCGTTCTTCTTCTCCAACGGGATGGACCCCGAGTACGCCGTGCTCGGTCGGGTGGCCCGGCGGATCTGGGCGGTGGCGATGCGCGACCGGTACGGGGCCGGCGAACGCGCCCAGAAGCTCAAGTACCACGTGCAGACCTCGGGCCGGTCGCTGCACGCCCAGGAGATGGACTTCAACGACATCCGCACCACGCTCCAGGCCCTCATCGCCCTGTACGACAACTGCAACAGCCTGCACACCAACGCGTACGACGAAGCCGTCACCACGCCGACCGAGGACTCGGTCCGCCGGGCCCTCGCCATCCAGCTCATCATCAACAACGAGTGGGGCGTGTCGAAGAACGAGAACCCGCTCCAGGGCTCGTACGTCATCGACGACCTCACCGACCTGGTCGAGAACGCCGTGCTCACCGAGTTCGAGCGGATCTCCGACCGGGGCGGCGTGCTCGGCGCCATGGAGACGGGCTACCAGCGGGGCCGCATCCAGGACGAGTCGATGCTGTACGAGCACCGCAAGCACGACGGCTCGCTGCCGATCATCGGGGTCAACACGTTCCGCAACCCGGACGCGGAAGCCGCGCGGGGACCGGTCGAACTGGCCCGCGGCACCGAGGATGAGAAGCAGTCCCAACTGCGCCGCCTCGCCGACTTCCACGCCACCCACCGCGACGAATCCGAGGCGGCGCTGCAACGGCTGCGCGACGCCGCACTGGCCGGCGACAACCTGTTCGCCGTGCTGATGGACGCCGCCCGGGTCTGCTCCCTGGGCCAGATCACCGAGGCGTTCTTCGAGGTCGGCGGCCAGTACCGCCGCAATGTCTGAGAGTCTGCAATTCTGAAAGGAACCCGGGAATGGACTTCATCGCCGCCCGCGACCTGCTCCTGCGCCACCGTACCGACTACGCCGCGGCCCGTCGCGAGTTCCGCTGGCCGACCCTCACCACCTTCAACTGGGCGATCGACTACTTCGACCGGGTCGCACAGGGCAACGACGCCGTCGCGCTGCGGGTGGTCCACGAGGACGGCACCGAGGAGATCCGTACCTACGCCGAGATGTCGCGCCGGTCCGACCAGGTGGCCAACCACCTGCGTGCGCTGGGCGTCGAGGCCGGCGACCGGCTGCTGCTGATGGTCGGCAACGTGCCGCCGCTGTGGGAGATCCTGCTCGCCGCGATCAAGCTGCGGGCCGTGGTGATCCCGACGACGCTGCTGCTGTCCCCCGCCGACCTGGCCGACCGGCTCGACCGCGGCAAGGTCCGCGTCGTGGTCGCCGCCGCCGAGGTCGCCGACCGGTTCGCCGGGCTGGCCGGCGGTGACATCCGGGTCGCCGTCGGTGGTGAGGTCGAAGGCTGGCACCGGTTCGCGGACGCCGACGACGCGTCGCCGGTGTTCGTCCCGGACGGCCCGACCCCGGCCGACGAGCCGCTGCTGCTCTACTTCACCTCAGGCACCACGTCGAAGCCGAAGCTGGTCACGCACACCCACACGTCGTACCCGGTCGGGCATCTGTCCACGATGTACTGGGTCGGGTTGAAGCCGGGCGACACGCACCTCAACATCTCCTCGCCGGGCTGGGCCAAGCACGCCTGGAGCAGCGTCTTCGCGCCGTGGAACGCGCAGGCGACGGTCCTTGTCGTGAACTACGCGCGGTTCTCCCCCGAGACGCTGCTCGACGCGGTCGTCCGATGTGGAGTGACGACGATGTGCGCGCCGCCCACCGTGTGGCGGATGCTCATCCAGGCCGACCTACCCCGCTACCCGGTCGCGCTGCGCGAGCTGGTCAGTGCCGGCGAACCGCTCAACCCCGAGGTCGTCGACCAGGTACGGCGTGCGTGGGGACTGTCCATCCGGGACGGCTTCGGGCAGAGCGAGACCACGGCCCAGGTCGGCAACACGCCCGGCCAGCCGATCCGGCCGGGCTCGATGGGCCGGCCGCTGCCCGGGTGCGACGTGGTGCTCCTCGACGCCGACGGCGACCCCGCCGACGAGGGTGAACTCAGCCTCGACCTGAGCCGGCCGCAGCTCGGGCTCATGCGCGGGTACGCGGGCGACGACGAGCGGACCGCCGAGGCGACGCGCGGTGGCTTCTACCGCACCGGCGACGTGGCGGCGCGCGACGCGGACGGGTACATCACCTACGTCGGGCGGGCCGACGACGTGTTCAAGGCCAGTGACTACCGCATCTCCCCGTTCGAGCTGGAGAGCGCGCTGATCGAGCACCCGGCGGTGGCCGAGGCGGCGGTTGTGCCGTCCCCGGACCCGGTGCGGCTGGCCGTGCCCAAGGCGTTCGTCGTCCTCGCCCCCGGGTACGAGCCGGGGCCCGAACAGGCGGCGGCGATCCTGGGCTTCGCGCGGACCCGGCTGTCGGCCTACAAGCGGATCCGCCGGCTGGAGTTCGCCGACCTGCCCAAGACCATCTCCGGCAAGATCCGCCGGGTCGACCTGCGCCGCCACGAGGAGCAGCGCACCGCCGACCGCGTTCCGGGCGAGTTCTTCGACACCGACTTCGCGGCGGTGACGTCATGACCGGCCTGTACGAGTTCGACGACCTGCTGACCGACGCCGAACGCGAGGTCCGCGACCGGGTCCGCACCTGGTGCGACAAGGAGGTCCTGCCGATCGCCAACGAGTACTGGCAGGCGGCCCGGTTCCCGTCCGAGCTGGTTCCCGGGTACGCGCAACTCGGCGTCGCGGGCGGGCAGATCCACGGGTACGGTTGCCCGGGGCTGAGCGCGGCCGGCGACGGCCTGGTCGCGGCGGAGTTCGCCCGCGCCGACGGCAGTTTCAGCACCTTCAACGTGGTCCACAGTGGACTGGCGATGAACGCGGTCGGCATCCTCGGCTCGACCGAGCAGAAGCACCGCTTCCTGCCGGCGATGGCGCGCTGCGAGAAGCTGGGCGCGTTCGCGCTCACCGAGCCCGACCACGGCTCCGACGTCGTACGGATGGAAACCCGGGCCCGCCGCGACGGCGACCACTACGTGCTCGACGGCGCCAAGCGGTGGATCGGCAACGGGTCGATCGCCGACGTGGTGATCGTGTGGGCCCGCGACGACGCGGGCGACGTAGGCGGGTTCGTGGTGGAGACCCCGGCGCCCGGCTACGAGGCGACCGTGATCGCCGGCAAGAGCGGCAACCGCGGCGTGTGGCAGGCCGAGATCCGCCTCGACGGGGTCCGCGTACCCGTCGACAACCGGCTCGCCGGGGCGCGCACGTTCGCCGACACCGCCCGGGTGCTGACCAAGAGCCGCCAGAACGTCGCCTGGGAGGCACTCGGCCACGCCACGGCCGCGTACGAGGCGGCCGTCTCGTACGTGACCGACCGCAGGCAGTTCGGCAAGCCGCTCGCCGCCTTCCAACTCGTCCAGAACAAGCTGGCCGGGATGCTCTCGGACATCGTCGGGATGCAGCTCATCTGCCTGCGCCTGGCCCGCCTCCAGGACCAGGGCAGGGCCGACCTCGCCCGGTCCAGCCTCGCCAAGCTGCACACCGCGTCGGCGGCCCGGCGGGTGCTCGCCCAGGCCCGCGACCTGCTCGGCGGCAACGGGCTGCTGCTGGAGTATCACGTCGCCCGCCACCACGCCGACATCGAGGCCGTGTACACCTACGAGGGCACCGACACCATCCAGTCGCTCATCGTCGGCCGCGAGATCACCGGGATCGGGGCGTTCGGGTAGCCCCGTCACGATGCGGGGTAGCCCGTCACGACGCTTCCAGGCGGCGCAGCGCGGACTCGACCGCCGGCCGGGGTGGCCGGCGCCGCCGGGAGCCGGACCAGGAGTTGGGCCAGTGCGCGGCGGGCCGATGGCCCGGCGCCGGCCAGCGACGCCGTGAGCGAGACGGCCACCGGCAGCGGCCGGCGCATCCACGCCGTGAGGGCCCGGTTGCGGGCGGCCAGCGCCGCCTCGTCCGGCCCGGTGCCCGCGCCGGGGTGGTGGTGGGCGACCACGTCCGCGCAGTAGCACAGCCCCCACCCGGCGGCGCGCAGGTCGCTCCCCGGTGTCCTCCCGGGCCCGTCTCAGGCCGTTCGAGGTCGTTGATCATCTGCCGGTAGACCCGGTCGGACAGGCGCCGTTTCAGGCACTACCTGCTGCCCGCCGACCCAAGGCTGGGGGAACGCGTCGCCGGGCTGCGGAGCCTGCTTCTTTGAGCTGGACAGACCCCTGACCTCTCCCCGCCACGGTGACCGGCGGACGCACGCCAAATGAGAGCCACACCAAGACGCTGGTGGGCAGCCGCGATGACAGCGACCCGCCGGTCACCTCGACCTAGCCTGGCCGGGCCACGGTCGTGGCACCAGTAGATAAGAAGCCGCGATGCGAGTTACGCGACGCGTCCGATCAAGCCGCTGAGCAGCATGCACTACTGACCGCAGTCGCATTCGACGCACTACCCGTCACGCACTTACTATAAGTCGATCTTGCCCGACGATCCTCTGACAAGGGAGCACACGCGGAGCACAACAGAGATCAACTATTCGCGGTCCCGATCGCGGCGTCGCAGGCCAGAGGTGATCGCCGAAGGTGATCAAGCGGTAACCGCGGCAAATTAGGAATCCGTGCGTCAGGCGAGGAGCCGCCGACCTGGCCTTTCTTGTCCGGCGGATGCATCATCCGAACGGCCTCGATATGAACGGAGAGCGTCACCGCGTGGCTTCGCCGTGCCACGCGACCCCGCGCGCACGAGCAGATCAGCCGGAGCGGCTGAGGCTTCGCGCAGGCCGGCCGTCCCTTCGCGCGCTCCTCGGTGCCGCCCGCCACCGATCCCAGCTCACCCCGGACCGCTGTGATTCGTCGACGCAGAGGCAAGGGCGTCGGCGGGCCGCCAGTAGTCAAGTGCTGCTCGTCCAGCCAGTCCAGCCGCCGCCATAGTTGTCCATCGGCTGCAGAGCACCCGCCGAGCACCCTACCGTCCACGCGCCGTCGCGCAGTTCGCCGTCGGCGTCGAGGGCGGGGATCCAATCGGTGGCCGCGCGGATCGCCTCGCGGATGGGTTCGGTGATCGCCACCCCGACCGAGAAGAAGGTGTTGATGCCCACCTCGCGCAGGCTACGGATGTGAGCCAGGAACCCGTACGTGCAACCGGCCGAGTCGCTGCGGACGAGGATCTCGGTGCCGTAGCGGTGCGCGTCGGGGATCTGCGCGAGGGCCTGGTCGAGGACGGTGATGTGATCCGCGGTGGTGTTCGACCCGGCCCGACCCTCCCGCAGCAGCCCCGACAACGCCTCCCGGGTGTTGTCCAGAAGCAGAACAACGGGTGGTAGCCGAACGTCTTCTTCCACGTGCGGGTGGCGTTCTCCTTGTCCGAATGACAGATCACGACCGACGCGTCCAGATCGAGCACCAGGCCGGGTACCGGCTGGCCACCCGCTGTGGAGGCCGGCAGCCCGCCACAGGTCTCCGCCGCCTGCGCCCACGCCAGCTCCCGCGCCTGAGCCCGGGCCGCCCGCAACCGAACCAGCGCGTCACCGTCCACACCAGACAGCACCCGCCACGCGGTCGGATCCGAGGCCACCGCCCCGAACAGCTCCGCTTGATCCCGCAGCACCGCCAGGTCGGCGATCGCCTCACCACCGTCAGCGATCATCACCGCCACGTCCACGGCGACCCGACCCGGGTCATGCCCACCCTGCCGCTGCCGCAACCCGGCCAGGGCCTCACCGACCGCGCCGGTCAACCCGGTCGCATCAGCGACATCGGCCAACAGGCGAGCGCCGGCGTGTCCCACCACGCCACGCCCGTCCCCGCTCACAGTGATCTTCGGGCGTGTTCCGGTAGCCTTCACCTGGCAGGTGCCTTCCGTGACGGGATGGATAAGACCCTCAGCAAGTCTTATCTTCCCTGATCAGAAGGCACCTTCTCTCTCTTGATCCACAGTGTGGGCAGCCCTTAACGAAGGGCCCAGGCTAATGACCCATTGCGGCGAGCCTCATCACACCCGTTCGAATACCGCAGCGATGCCCATTCCGCCGCCGATACAGAGCGTCACGAGGCCGTAGCGGGCCTGACGGCGTTCCAGCTCGTACAGGGTCTTGACGGTGAGCACCGCGCCAGTGGCTCCGATGGGGTGCCCCAGCGCCACCGCCCCGCCGACCGGGTTCATCTTCTCGTCGGGCACCTTGAGCTCGCGCTGCGCCGCTAGGGCGACGGAGGCGTACGCCTCGTTCGCCTCGACGACGTCGATGTCGTCGATGGTCAGTCCCGCCTTCTCCAGGGCCTTGAGCGACGCGGGCACCATGCCGATGCCCATGTAGGCCGGGTCGACGCCGCTGACCGCCGCGGAGACCAGCCGGCCGTTGACCGGCAGGCCGAGCTCCTCCGCCTTGGCCGCGCTGGTCACCAGCGTCAGCGCCGCGCCATCGTTGATACCGCTGGCGTTGCCGGCCGTGACGAGGCCATCCTTCTTGAACACCGGCCGCAGCGCCGCCAACCCCTCCGCCGTGGCGTCGGGCCGTATGTGCTCGTCGGTGGTGAAGTCGACGGTCTGCTTCTTCTGCTTGACCGGCACGGGCACGATCTGGCCGGCGAAGAGTTCCTTAGTGTGGGCCTTGGCCGCGAGCTGGTGGCTGCGCGCGGCGTAGGCGTCGCAGTCCTCCCGGGTGATGCCGTAGCGCTCCGCGACGTTCTCCGCGGTGATGCCCATGTGGTAGTCGTTGAAAGCGTCCCACAGCCCGTCGTAGACCATGTGATCCAGGATCTTGGCGTCCGGCATCCCCATCCGGTAGCCGTACCGGCCCTTGGGCATCAGGAACGGCGCCATATCCATGTTCTCGATCCCGCCGGCGAGCACCACGTCCGCGTCGCCGAGGGCGATCTCCTGGGCGGCATTGATGATCGCCTGTAGTCCGGAGCCGCACATCCGGTTGAGGGTTATCCCGGGCGCCTCGACCGGGACACCGCTCTTCACCCCCACCTGGCGGCCCGGGTTCATGCCCTGACCCGCCGAGAGGATGCTGCCGACGATCACCTGATCGATGCGCGCGGGATCGATGCCCGAGCGCTCGATCACGGCCTTGCCCACCAACGCTCCGAGGTCGGTGGCTGGCACCTCCTTCAGCGACCCGCCGAAGGTGCCGATTGCTGTGCGCAGCGGAGTGGAGATGACGATGTCCGCGGCGGAGTTACCGAAACCCATTGTCCATTACCTTTCCGTCAGGAATTCACCGATGACCTCGGCCGGTTCCACCGGCCGGTCGAACACATACGTGTCCGACGACAAGTCACGTCTTGAAATCGTGGTGTCCCCGGTTCGAGTCCCGGTCTCGCCATCGATCGCCTGGCACCTCACGCTGCGTAAAGGGCGCTGATGTCCTGTGACAGCTGCGACTTGACCGTCCTCGTCGTCTCGTCGGCCAGGACCTCGAGGGCGCCGGACGCGATTGCATCGGCGGCTTGGCGAGCGATGTTGCGCGGGTCCGCCTTCGGTGCCTGGATGCCCGCGGTCATCTCCGTGTCCATGTAGGCGACGTGCAGCGCGGTGACCGTCGTCCCCTGGTCACGCAGCCGGACGCGGATCGAGTTCGTCGCCGACCAGGCGGCGGCCTTGGATACCTCGTAGCCCGTCCCCATGGACAACCACGAGAGGACCGACAGGACGTTGACCAGCGCGCTTCGTGGCTGCGTGGCGAGCACCGGCGCAAATGCCCGCGTGACGCGGACGATGCCGAAGAGGTTGGTTTCGAGCTCCTCTCGCATGCGGTCGATGGGAGCGTCGAGGACCGGGGTCCCGAGAGCGATCCCGGCGTTGTTGACGACGATGGCTACGTCCGCGGCTGCGTCGGCGGCAGCGGTCACCGAGGCCTCGTCGGTGACGTCGAGGACGATGGGCACGATGCGCTCGTCGCGGCGTGGCTGTGGCGACCGCGACGCCGCGTAGACCTTCGTCGCGCCGCGCGCGAGGAGCTCGTCGACGAGTGCGCGACCGAAGCCGCGGTGGCCGCCGGTGACAAGGGCGACAGCGCCGTCGATCGGCGTGCCCTGTGGTGAGGTGGTCATGGTCAGCGTCTTCTTTCTCTGTTGTCAGTCGCCGCGCTCAGGCACCGATCACGGCGATGGAGGACGTGGCGTGGCCGACGAGCTCGCCGGCCGGGTTGCGGGCGTGTGCCTCGGCGAACGCGACGCGTCGGCCGATTTGCAGCGCTCGCCCGTGAACGTCGATGTCGCCGCTGTTGGCCCGGAGCGTTTTGAGGTAGCTCACCTTGATCTCGATCGAGGAGAAGCTCACCCCGGCAGGAAGCTGCGTGTGGACGGCTGCGCCGGCGGCGAAGTCCAGGAGCGTGCAGAGCAGCCCTCCGTGGATCATCCCGATCGGGTTGTACGCGGACTCGTCGGGCGTCCAGGCAAAGCGCACCTCGCCGTCGCCGACGAACGCCAGCCTGGCGCCGACGAGCTCGGCCATCGGCGGCGCCGGAAGCCGGCCTTCGCTGATCGCCTCCAGCATCTGCCGGCCGGAGAGCTCCGCCGCGGCCGCGGTGAGCGTGGCGGGGGAATACCAGGTGACATCGCGTGAGCGCGGTGTGCCCCAATCGGTGTCCGCGGACGCAGGTGAGGTGTGCGGTGCCATTTTCGGTGCTCCTATCCGGTGCCGGGGCCTTACGCGGCTTCGGCCGCCATTGCCGGCATGGGCGTCGCGTCCGCCATCGGGGCACGGCGTCGAGTCAGCAGCGCCAGGGCGACGACGCTGGCGGCGAGCGCGATGGCGGCGATGACGATCGAGGCGTCGCGGTAGGCATGCACGGCGTCGCTTGCGGTGTGCGGTGTGCCGAGGACGGCGATGAGCACGGCCACGCCGATGGCCATTCCGATCTGGCGCAGCATGTTCACCACGGCCGAGCCGGTCGCGAAGGAGTGCGAGGGCAGCGACGCCGAGCCGGTGGCGATGAGCGTCGGCAGCGCGAGGCCGGTGCCGACGCCGGTCAGCAGCATCCCACCGAGCATGTCGCCGACGTAATCCGGAGGCACGCCCGCGGCGAACGCCCACCAGGCGGCGCCGGCGGAGAAGATCGCACAGCCCGCCGCGATGACGGGCCCGGCGCCGCACCGCGGCACGAGGCGGCCGCCCAGGGTGGCGAAGAGCGGGACCATGAGCGGGCCGGGCGCGATCGCGAGGCCGGTGCGCAGCGCGGACCAGCCCCACACGTCCTGCGCCCAGAGCACGCGCGACAGCAGCATCGCGCCGAATGCGGCCGAGAACACGAGCGCCACCGTCGATGCGCCCGTGAACGCGCGCAGCGCGAACAGCCGGCGGTCGATGAGCGGGTGGCGGTGGTGGGCCGTATGGACCACGAACAGCGCCACACCGGCCGCTGCCGCGGCAAGCACCGCGATCGTGGTCGCGCCGCCCCAGCCCCAGTCCCCGCCCTTGACGAGCCCCAGCGTCAGGAGCGCCACGCCTGCGGTGATCAGCGGGGCACCGAGCGCATCCGGCGCGGGGACCTGCTGGCCGGGAACGTGCGGCAGCCACCGCCGGCCGACGATCAGCGCGGCGACACCGATCGGCACGTTGACGAAGAACACCCAGCGCCAGTCGGCCGCGACGAGCAGCCCGCCCACGACCGGGCCGAGCGCCGCCGCGGCTCCACCGATCGCGGCCCACGTGCGTACCGCGCCATGCCGGCGCTCGGGCGCCGTGCTCGCGAGCACCAGGCCCAGCGACGTCGGCGTCAGCAGCGCGGCGCCCGCCGCCTGCACGACGCGGAAGGCGACGAGCATGGCGACGCTCGTGGCCGCGCCGCAGGCGGCGGAGGCCGCGACGAAGATCACCACGCCCAACAGGAAGCCGCGCTCGCGCCGGAAACGATCGGCGAGACGTCCGAAGAGCACGAGCAGCGCCGCGTAGACGATCGCGTAGGCGTTGAGCACCCACGACAGGTCCGCGAGCCCGTCGTGCACGTGAAAGTCGGCGGCGATCTGCGGCAGCGCGACGTTGACGATGAAGAGGTCGAGGCTCGCGAGCACGACGCCCGCGCACACGATCGCGAGCACCAGTCCCGGCGACGCGTCGCGGCTCGGACGCTGACTTACGCTAACCACAGCCAGGACCCTAGCATGCTGGCTAAGAACAACGCAAGTCAGCTATGATCGGCGCATGCCCGCTGCGCTACACCTGACCGGACGGCTCTCGCCCCGAGAGGCCTGGACCGCCGACCGTTGCACGCTCGCCAAGTCGCTCGACGTGATCAGCACGCGCTCGGCCTTCCTGATCCTCCGCGAGGCCTTCTATGGCACGACGCGCTTCGACGACTTCGCCCAGCGCGTCGGCATCAGTGAGCCGGTCGCGGCGGCACGCCTGCGCGAGCTCGTCGAACAGGGGTTGATCGTGCGCGAGGACTATCGGGAGCCTGGGCAGCGCACGCGCCAGCAGTACCGGCTCACCGAGAAAGGCGCCGATCTCTTCCCGGCGCTCGCTGCGCTGATGCAGTGGGGAGATCGCTGGCTCGACGACCAGGGTGGCCCGCTCGAGCTCCGCCACCGGGGATGCGGCGAGACGGTGAGCGTCCAGCTGCGATGCGCGTCCGGACATCACGTCTCGACCGACGATCTCGATGTCGCGCCGCGTAAGGGCGCAACGTAGGGCGGGCCTTCCCTACACCGCCTCGGCCGCGGCCGCCAGCTCGCGCAGCTGCTCGATGCGTCCGTCACGGGTCGTGGTGGTCGGCGTGACGGTGACGGTGTCGACGCCGGCCGCGCGGAAGGCGCGAAGTCGCTCGGTCACGTGCTCGCGGCAGCTCGGCGAGTGGGCGATCGAACGGTTTGCCAGCGAAAGCGGGAATCTCCATCGCTGCGTGCCCACGTGGCTCAACCGTTGCGTTCGAGGGAACCAGCGACGGCCTGGCGGGAGAGATCTCAACTCCCATGCACCACGGTCGATGCGCCCTTACTCCTGTGGGCGACGGTGAGGCCGGCATGGATGATCCGTTGGCGGTGGTGGTTGAGCGTGGCGTGCTGACGGCACCCGATGCGGTGTGGGAGCTGGCGGTTCGGCGGGCGGCGGTGATCGGCCGGCTGGCCGATGCCGGAGCGGTTGGCCTGGCGGCCGCGCACGCGGCTGCCGCCGAACTGGGCGTTTCGCGTCGGCAGGTGTATGTGCTGCTGCGCCGGTGGCGCGAGGGCGCCGGCGTGGTCTCGGACTTGATCCGAGGTCGGTCGAGCGGCGGACGGGGCCGGGAGCATCTGCCGGATGAGGTGGAGGAGGTCTTCCGGGAGATACTGCGACGCGGTACCTGAACCGGCAGCGTCGCTCGCTGGCGGCCGTGCATCGGGAGATCACGCGGATCTGCCGGAGCCGCGGGCGGCGGATGCCGTCGCGGGGCACCCTCGTCCGGCGGGTGGCGAAGCTGGACCGCGGGTGCCGGGTGTTCGCAGGCACACCTTCACGTCACGTTTGCTCACGTCCAACGCCGCGCACCGATCATGTAGATCTGTCGCATGTGGACGACTCGAGCCGACCGCGAACAACACCAGGTGACCCCTTCCCCGCCGTGGTGTGGTAGGCAAGGCTTCACCCCATGCCAGGAGCCACCCGACGTGATCATCGTGCTGGACGTCGAGCGGGCCGACCAGGACCTGACCGCCGGCCGGCTGACCTGCCCGAGCTGCGCCGGCACGCTGCGGCCCTGGTCGTGGGCGCCGCGGCGGCTGGTGCGCCAACGCGACGGCTCCGCCCGGCCGGTGCGGCCGCGCCGGGCCCGCTGCGGCTCCTGCCACGCCACCCGGGTGCTGCTGCCCGCCTCGTGCCAGCCCGCCTGGCTGACGCCACCGAGGTCGTCGGTGCGGCCCTGGCCGCCAAGGCCGCCGGCCGCGGGTACCGGCGTATCGCCGCCGAGCTGGGCCGCTCGCCGTCGACGGTGCGCCGCTGGCTGCGCCGGGCCCGCAGCGACCGGCACGTCGCCGGGCTGTGCTCCCGCGGGGTGGCGCGCATCCGCCAGCTCGACCCCGAGATCCTGTCCGCCGCCCTACCCGCGCAGCCCAGCCGGCTCGGCGACGCGCTGCAGGCGCTCGCCGCGGCGGTGTACGCCTACCGACGCCGGGTCGACCGGCACGCCGACGGGTGGGCGCTCATCGGCGCGTTCACCGCCGGACGGCTCCTCGCACCGGGCCCCTCAGGTTGATAACTAGGTCCGGTCGCGGGAGGACCGCGCCCTCGATCCGCCGTCACCATGATGACCAAGGCCCGTCACCATGAACATGGCGGCGTCACCGCGACCACCAAACCCCGGCCGGTCCGTACTCATCGTCAGTGACGCCTTCGTCCTCATCTTGAGTGACGTGTAACACGAGGTCGCCGACATCACCGCCCTGCTGCCCCACCTCGCCGCCTGGCCGGCCGCACACCAGGTATTCGCCCGCCGCGTCAAACCCATCCGGGAGACCACCCCGAAACCCCTGCCCGGCACCGGACAACTCGCCCTCGACCTGCAACAGCAAGCGGCCGGCTGGCGCTACGAAGCCTTCGCCACCAACAGCGCCCCAGCGCAGCCCGGCGAGCATCCACACGAGGTCGCCGCCTGCCTCGACGGCCGCCACCGCGCCCACGCCCGCGTCGAAGACCACTTCCGGGTCGGCAACGACACCGGCGCCGACCGGCTACCCTCCCAACACTTCCCCGCCAACGCCGCCTGGCACCGCACCCAGGCCATCGCCTGCGACCTCATCGCCTGGCTCCGCCTGCTCGGCGCCGACCCCAGCCTCGCCCGTGCCGAGCCGGCCACCCTGCAGTACACCATGTTCCACACCCCGGCCACCCTCACCCACGGCGGGCGGCGCCGCCGGCTGAACTTCCCACCCCACTGGCCATGGACACCCCACATCCAGGCCATCTTCGGGCGCCTCCTCGCGCTACCAGCCCCGACCTGAACCCCACACCACCGCCGGACCGAGACACCGACCCCGCCCGGAGAACGGCGCCCACCGAGGCGACACTCGGCACAACAGGCACGCCACCCGATCGGAAACCACACCCACGACGAGCACCCATCCACATACGTCAACGTACTCAAGATCCTGAAAGGTCGAGGTATAGCCCTCTGGTTACTGTCATGTGTCGGGCAAGCACCGCTCACCGGGCAATCAGCGAGCTTGGCGCGGCCGGACAGGTCCGGGTATCTCGGGGCAAGCGAGCGGTCGTCACGGGCACCAACGCCCGAGCGACCTAGCCCGATCGGCTGATCGTCTGAGAATTGGTTACGGAGCACGATAGGTGCATGACTAACCCAGGACGGCGGATTGGACCCAAGAAGGGACAGACGGACAGGATTCGCCGGATGAACGCCGCCAACAGGGCCATCATCCTCAACGGCGTGGTCATAGCCTGCGCATCGGTGATAATCGCACCCAGCTTCGCTGCCCAGCAGAACAAGCCATTAGCCTCAGTCTTTCGTTAGCTGATGATCAAGCATTGTGGCGCGGTTTTTGATCTTCCTTGGTGGGCCGTTTCGGGCATGGGTATGGCGATGGCCCGACGCCGTGGTCGGGTTCCTCCGGGGTGGCTGCTGTTCGAGGCGGCCAAGACCTCCGCCCGCGGTGCCGCCCCCGGCTACTGGTAGCTGTCGACCACCAGGTACCAGTCGTCGTCGTACGGCGCCTCGAGGACGATCGGGCTGACGTCGAAGAAGCCGCCGTGGTACTCGTATTCGCCACCGTCGAGGTACGCCTGGTACTCGTCGGCGTCCATGAGGCATGCCCGCGGACGAGCCGCGCAGATGTACCGCAAGCTGGGTGCCGCCTGCGCAGCCACCGAGGTCGAACCACAGGTGCTCCATAGGCGATTACTAGCGGATTGCGCGGCGGGCGTAAAGCTCGTCATCCGTTTGCGGAAAGGTCACGTTGCTTCCAGCCTCGAATCGGTTCTAGGCCGAAAGGCACACTTACCTGCATCACGGCGAGGTGTCGAGACGGACCGATGTACCTCGATAGGTGGATGTCGTACGGGCGGGAGGCGCGCTCCAGTGTCCTGCCTACCCCCTGATCGGCGCTGTTGATCGTCAGGCGGACGGGTCCGGG
>WNGE01000793.1_pt1 | contig 44805 bp, 43 predicted proteins | sample 5400651 | NCBI WGS metagenome assembly WNGE01 (sample SAMN13153370, study PRJNA577476) | soil metagenome | isolation source: 60 cm soil or saprolite under grassland replicate 2 | place: USA:California | collected 2016-06-15 | reverse complement strand
TTCGCCCAAGGGGGCAGCCGCGGCCGGTCCAGGCTACCTCAGCCTCAATACAATCATCGCCTACGAGTATCAACTGTCGGTTGGGGGCCAGCTAGTCACGGAAGAGGAATGGCAGCAGCTCGTCAACGCTAAAACACCCATGGTCCAGTTCCGGGGGCAGTGGATGGAACTGGATCGCGACAAGATGCAGCAACTCCTCCAGTTCTGGCAGACGCACCAGGACGAAGTGCCCGAAATTACGCTCCTGGAACTGCTGAAGATCGGGACGGAGGCCGAGGACGATCTGGAATGGGACCATGACCAGAGCTTGCAGGACATGCTGTCCAGGCTCCATGACAAGAATGCATTCGCCCCCATTGAGAACCCACTGGCCTTGCAGGGGACTTTGCGTGACTACCAGAAGCGCGGCGTCGCCTGGCTACAGTACCTGGAAAACCTGGGCTTGAACCCCTGTCTGGCGGACGACATGGGCCTGGGCAAAACCTTGGAGGTCATTGCCCGCCTGCTCAAGGAACGGGAGGGGGCCAATGGAGTGCGGCCAACCCTCGTCATCGCGCCGACGTCCGTGCTCGGCAACTGGCGCAAAGAGATCGAGCGCTTTGCGCCACAACTCCGTACGCTGGTGCATCAAGGCAGCACGCGGCTCAAAGACAGGCAGATCTTCGCGGAGACGTATCAGACGCACGATGTCGTCCTGACCTCATTCGCGTTGGCCCGCCTGGACGAAAAGCTCTTGCAGAGCATGGAGTGGCATCGCGTTGTGGTCGATGAGGCCCAGAACATCAAGAATCCACAGGCCGCCCAAACGCGCGCGATTCTGAAGCTCGCCGCGCCGCATCGGCTCGCCTTGACTGGCACGCCCGTCGAGAACCGCCTGCGCGATCTGTGGTCCATCTTCAACTTCCTCAATCCAGGCTACCTGGGCAAGGAAGCACAGTTCCGCAAGGCCTTTGAGATGCCCATCTACAAAGGCAATGACATGACCAGGTCGGCGACCCTAAAGAAGCTGGTAGAACCCTTCATCTTGCGGCGTGTCAAAACCGACAAACGCATAATCGACGACCTGCCAGACAAGATCGAGCAGAAAATGTATTGTACACTCACGCCCGAGCAAGCATCTCTCTACGAGGCCGTCGTCAAAGATGTCACTGAACAACTGAATGAGGCCGAGGGTATCCAGCGCAAGGGCTTGATCTTATCCACGCTCCTGAAGCTCAAGCAGATCTGTAACCATCCGGCGCAATTCCTGCAGGATGGCAGTGCCTTCACCGCCGAGCGGTCCCACAAGCTCCAGCGGCTTGGGGAGATGGTCGAAGAGGTGATTGACAGTGGCGAGAGCGCGCTCATCTTCACCCAGTTCACGGAGATTGGAGGCGCGCTGGAGCGGCATCTTGAGCATGTCTGGCATTACAACACGTACTATTTGCATGGGGGGACCAACGTGGCAAGGCGGGACCGGATGGTTGCCGAGTTTCAAGATCCCGAGACCGAACCGTCGCTGTTCATCCTCTCTCTGCGGGCAGGCGGCGTCGGCCTGAATCTGACGAAAGCTAACCACGTCTTCCATTACGATCGCTGGTGGAACCCCGCGGTCGAAGATCAGGCCACCGACCGCGCCTTCCGCATCGGCCAACGCAAGAACGTCTTTGTGCACAAGTTTGTAGCCATGGGTACGATGGAAGAACGCATCGATGCAATGATCGAAGACAAGAAACGGCTCTCCTCGCTGGTTGTGGGGGCCGATGAGTCCTGGCTGACGGAGCTCGACAACGATACATTTAAAGAGCTGATCGCGCTGCGCCGCAGCGCGGTCCTGGAGTGATAACGATGGCACAGTTCAGCCGCACCTGGTGGGGCCAGCGCTTTATCGCGGCCCTGGAAGAGTTTACCGATCCGGCCCGGCTCGGGCGTGGGCGGTCCTATGCGAGTGGAGGGCGCATCCTCGAGTACACGCTGGCCAGGGGCACGGTCACAGCCAGGGTTCGTGGTTCGATCAACCCGTACTTTGGCGTCTACAAGGAACCTATCTACCGGACCACCATTACAATCAAAGCGATCTCCTCCGCCGACTGGACGAAGGCTATTCGCCAGATTGCATCGCGGGCAGACCTGGTCACGAAGTTGCTGATGAACGAGATGCCCGATACGATTGAAGACGCTTTCTCCGGGTTGGGCCTGCATCTCCTGCCGCACAGCGAGCGCGATTTCGTGACCGACTGTTCGTGCCCTGACTACGCGAATCCCTGCAAGCACATCGCCGGGGTCTACTACCTCCTGGCGTCAGCCCTGGACCACGATCCTTTCTTGATGTTTGAGTTGCGGGGATTGTCCAGAGACGACCTGCATGCCGAACTGGCCCGGTCGCCGCTAGGGCAGATCTTAGCGTCCGCACTGGTATCAACCGACGTTCCGGTGGAACCGGTTGAGTCCTACTACACCCGCCCGACCAGGGAACCAGCAGCAGTAGTGGCCAGTCACAAAGAGTTCTGGACCGGCGCGAAGAGGCTGCCTGCACCGCTAGCCGCCGCATCGCAAGCAAGCGTCCCGGCGCTGCTGATTAAGAAGCAGGGGGACTATCCACCATTCTGGCACAAAGATGTGTCATTCATCAGTGTGATGGAAGAGCTATATGACCGCGTACGGACGAAAAACAGGCAAATGAAATGAGACAATGTCACTTAACTGATCTATAAAACCAGGCCAGGCTCATTTCGTGCTCTAGATTAATTGGCTTTATACGTCAATCCGTGTATTCGTAGGCCCCGATGTCACACGTATCTTCATGTCCGTCTGGTCGTTTTACACCGCGCTGGTCGGTTGAGATTGTGTTAACATAGCAGGCAGCGAGTGGAATTTTGTCGATCGCCGGACTGCCGGGCCGCAAGGCATGGGTTTGGGGAATAAGTCCACTTAGCTGGGAATCAATTCTCACGTCTGTGTGAGGAGCTACTGCCACATCAGTAGCATGCTGCTTGTTTGGATTGAAGATTGCCCCGGAGGTGTCTTGAACCAGGTTGTAGCCATTTGAAGTGAGTGTTCCTGCAATATCTGGATCGGCGAATGCAGTATTGCCAGCAACGATGCTGTTGCTCATCACTAATTGTTTGTTGCCGGCACCGTTAAAGATACCGCCCCCCCGGCTGCCCGCCCTATTGCCATAAATCGTACAGAAGGTAATAGCAACCTGGGTATTAGTGCCTTCATTGGAGATGCCACCACCATTTTCATAACTGGTATTGCCCGAGATCGTGCTGTTGGTCAGTGTGAGCATGCCGCAATTGTAGATACCGCTACCGCCCGCAGCGGAATTCCCCGCAATTGTGCTGTGCTGTTGATGAGTGTAAGTGTGCCAGAATTGGTGATGCCGCCGCCCTGAGAGTTGCTGGGGCTGTCACTGAAGGCAACATAACCTGAAACGGTGCTGTTGATAAGTGTGAGGGTGGCGGAATTGATGATGCCGCTACCCGCTTTTCCAAATTCTGTGCCTTTGAGCATCACATTGGATATGGTGACGACGGCATTATTGGACACTATGATACTCTCATTGCCTATATCACTATCACTACTAATTGTCAAGCTCCCTGTGCCGAGACCCTGAATACGCAGGTTCCTTGTAATTTGCAGATCACCGCTGGTCAGCTTGATCGTCTTGCTCCTCAGCCTTTCGTCAAACGTGATGGTGCTCCCTACAGGTGCATTGTCAATCGCCCAGCGCAGTGACCCAGTTCCATTATCCTGCAGATTGGTGACGCGTGTCGGATCAGGAGGTTGATGAATGTCCTCGCGTGCTTCGCGCAGCCAATTGGCAAGGCGTGCCCACTCGCGGATCACTGCCTCGTGGCTCACTTCCACCATCGCTACTCCAGCGATGGTGTTGGCAGTAAGCAAGCGTGCAGTGATGAAGGCCTGGGTCACCTCCTCGAGGATGATCGTCTCGCGCGGATTGGGCAGCCGCAGCTCGGAAAGGGAGGCGCGTCGCCGCGTCGTGTCTTGCTCTGTCACTCCTGGCTGGATCAAGCGCAAGAACAGGGCTCGCGCCAGTCGGCGATACTCTTCAGATGGCAAGGAGGCATATGTCTCTTCTGCATGTCGTGCCAGGGCGCCCTTGATGCCCCCCATCTCGTGGTAGGCCTGCCGCGTCAAGGTGTGTCCGCGGCGCCGCTCAAACAATTGTGCGAGCGTGAACTCCAGCAGAGGTAAGGCTCCTGGCTGTCCCTGCGACTCAAACAGCAGGTCGCCCACCAGCTCCCCCTCGAAGGTCAGCTGTACATCTGGCAAGGCTGCTGGCTGTTCGATGATGGCCCGCAGGTCTCCGATCTCCATGGGAAGTACGGCCTTCTGGTGGGCCTCGAGCAGTCGATAGAGCTCAGGGTAGTGCATTGGTCTATCGGAGAAATCGGCTCGCAGGGTCAGAATGACCATGACGGGACCATGGGGCTCCGTCACTGCTGTGACGAGCAGGTCAACGAAGTGCTGCCGCTCTTCTTCTGCAGTCGACTGACTGAAGACCTCCTCGAACTGGTCAACAAAGAGGACCACCTTCGACTCCCGGTGCTTTGTGAGGGTGCTCGCCAGGAGGTGGAGAACGCGTGCTGAGTCACTTTCCAGGTCCTCGCGCAGAGTTTGCAGGCTGCGGTCGGGCAGGTGCGCTGCGAGTGCCAGCGCAAGGGACTCGAGGGGATGCACCCCCGGGACAATGGGATCCAGGTAGACCCACGCCTCACTGCCGTGCAGCTTACCCGCCTGCAGATGGGGAAGCAGGCCCGCCAATACGACGCTCGATTTGCCCGACCCGCTTGGTCCCATGATAGTCAGCAGCCTGGTACTCTGAGGACTGGTTTGTTCTACATCAAGGCAGGATTCCAGCGCAACCGTAAGTTCATCAATCAAAGCCTCGCGTCCGAAGAAATCCTGTCGATCTTCACTACGGAACGCCTGAAGCCCTTTATACGGATTGCGCGGCGGGATGGTGGATGTCTGTGCCTCTGGCTGGACAGGAGCGGACACAGAGGGGGTGTTGGCGGCAAGCTCAGCCTGTTCGAGTATCCTTGCGACCTCCTTGAGCAGTATCAAGCCATCGCCCCTGCGCGCATCAATCGGAGTCAAGAGCTCAACACCTCCTTTGGGAAGACACGCTTGCCAGTCTTCTCCCTCGATCCATATACCACACACGCAACGCTGATACATACTGGCCAGTTCAAGGGTCTGTCGAATGTGGCGGGAGGCAGGTGCCTCCGGCGAGAGGATTACGAGGATGACCTGGGCCGCGCGAATGACCTCGCGCATGGCCTTTTGGGAGTGCTCCCCTCCCCATTTGCCGATCTGGCGGCTGCTCAAGGTCGTGACCCCACGATCCTGGAGGGAGGCCTTGAGGTGGGTGACGATTGCTTTCTCCTCATCCGCGTGAGACGAGGCAAGCACCACGAGAGGTGAGGGAGGCAAAGTGAATGGCTCCGTGCGACCGCCAAGCAACCCCAGTTCCTCGGCAGTCTTGCCCAGAACGGCGCACAAGCGTTTACGGAAGTAGGGACTGGGAATGGTGACGCCGCGTTCCCAGCGGCTCACTATTTCGAAGCTGGTGCCGACCTCCTCGGCCAACTCTGCCTGGGTCCACCCCTTGAGGCTACGCGCACGTCGCAATTGTTCATTTGGAACGAATTCTTCTGGGCTTACCACCTACATTCATCCCCCCGTCGGCACTCTTTGCTTGACCACTTGGAGCTTCCGTGCCACAATCTCTCAAAAGGCAGGAATAGAACAAGGGAAGAACGTGAACTCTCCGTTCGCTGAAGAAGAGAAGGATCCATTTCACTGTACGTTCATCAGGCCTGCTGTTTTTCCCACCACAGTTGTGTTTTCCCATCTGCAAGTATACGTGAAAAAAGCGAAAATCACAATCACGGCCCCAACTTGTCAAAAAAAAGTCCAGAAAGGGTCAAAAATATCCTGGAAGACGAAGCTTGCTTCTAGCATAGTAGTGATGTGGTGAGCACGCGTTTGGCTCCTGCTGAATCTGACACAGGCGCCCAGCTACTGACAGGGACTCTCTCGCTTGCGACTGAGCATCAGGGATCATCTGCCAGGCGATGCCAACCACTGACCCGAGCGATGAGCAGAGCTGAGGAAGAGCAGAGATTATACAGAGATGTTCTGACCTCATCTCTTCTTCAGAAGAAAGGAAGAGAACCATGCCTCGTTTCCATAGCTACCTCCGTCTCTTTTTACTCTTATCCTGTTGTTTTATGGCGGTACTATTACCATCCTGCACTGTCCCTCGCTCTAACTCTGTCTCTGTTCCCACTCTTTTTCAACAGGCTGGAACTACCCTTTCTACTTACCACGGTCACCGTAATGCAGTCACTGCCGTCGCCTGGTCCCCGGATGGCAAGCGCATCGCTTCTGCCAGCTATGACAAGACCGTGCAGGTCTGGGACGCCGCCACAGGGCATCGCTTCGTTATCTACCGTGGACATACGAATTGGGTTAGCGCGATAGCGTGGTCGCCTGATGGCAAGTACATTGCTTCAGCCAGTTTTGACAAAACGGTTCAGGTCTGGAGCGCCGCCACAGGAAGGACCGTGGCGACCTATCGAGGTCACACGGATACTGTCACCTCTGTCGCCTGGTCCCCGGATGGAAGCCGTCTGGCTTCAGCCAGCTATGACAAAACGGTCCAGGTCTGGATGATAGGGAAGAGCGGCAGCGGCGATACTTTGTTGACGTACCATGGTCACTTTAATTGGGTCACGGCGCTCGCCTGGTCCCCGGACGGAAAGAAGATCGCCTCAGCAGGTCTCGATACAACGGTGCAAATCTGGAACGCTGCTTCAGGAAGGGCCCTGTTGACCTACATAGGTCATTTGAGCATTGTGACTGCGGTCGCCTGGTCCCCGGACGGAAAGAAGATCGCCTCGGTGAGCTTTGATAAGACGGTGCAGATCTGGGACGCGACCACGGGGAAATTCTTGTGGCTGTATTGCTGCCGCGGGTGGGTGAATGGGGTAGCCTGGTCCCCTGACGGAAGGTATGTGGCCTCGGCCAACGCCAACAGGACTGTCCAGATCTGGAATAGCACGACGGGTCAACGCGCGCTGACCTACCCCAATCATCGCAGCGAGGTGTTAACGGTCAGCTGGTCCCCTGACGGAACGCGCATCGCATCTGGAGATGATGACGGGTTGGTGCGCGTCTGGCAAGCGCCCGCGTCTCCAGAAGCCCGTTCGTCCATAGTAGGGGCGATCCCTTGTGGTCGCCCTCTGGAGGCTGCACTCTAGTAGCCTGGATGTTTGGCAATACCCTGAATACTGGGCGATCCCTTGTGGTCGCCCTCTGGAGGCTGCACTCCTCATTTCCACCAGAGCTGTCATTCGCCAACACAGTCCAATTACGATGAGGTACGAAAATCATTCAGGATCATCAATTTTCCGATTCACGGGCCCGGCTAGCTTCTGGAGTTCTACCGAGATACGAGAGTCTGTAGATCGGATTGGAGATCGTTGAGCGCATCTTGAGGACTAACCTGCTTCAAGAGCGCCTGGTGGACACGTGTCTGAATCATACGCGAAAGTTCCTGGTACACAGGAGAGACCGGGCGCGGCAAGGCCGTTTGCAGCATTGGAAAGATTTTTGTGAAGAGTGGTTGCTTCTGCTGCACCTCGGGATCGTTGTAAACACTCTTTAACGCAGGAGTAAATGTGGCCTGAAGCGCAAGCTGTTTCTGCGCGTATGGCCCAAGCATGTACTGGATAAACTTCCACGATGCGTCTACATGCTTCGAAAAAGCATTGATTGCCAGGTTCCAGCCACCGACACACGAATGCCCAGTTGTATTGCTTCCACCATAGAGCATGGCATGGATGTCAAACTTACCAGCGATCCTTGATTGAGCATGATCATTGGCTAACGAGTACGCATACGGCCAGTTGCGCATGAAGATGGCGTCACCATTCAGGAAGGCCAGGTGGCATGACACCTCATCAAACCCAATGACAGAGGAAGGTGAAATAGTACCGACCCAGTTGACCATCCCGGTGAGGGCCTGTACGCCTGCTGAACTATTGATAGTAACCCTCTTTGAATCGATGGGGTCGAGCACACTGCCTCCATAGCCGTGCAAGACCTCGATAAAGTCGCACACCAATCCTTCGTATTGCAACCCCTGCCAGACGTATCCATACCTGGTTCTGGAGGCGTGACTCTGTGACAGGTTCACGAGATCGTTCCACGTATTGGGTGGAGTTTTGATGATATCTGTACGGTAATAAATCAAACCAAGATCTGTGCGCATTGGCGCTGCCACGATTTTACCGTTGTAGGTACAGGACCGAATAGGCCCGGACAGGTAGTCAGCACGATCGCTTGCAGGCCATTTATCGTTGAGCGTCACCGTCCATCCTTTGGAGGCAAAGAGGGCAGGGTAGATAACGTCGATTGACATCACATCGATGTCGCCGCTGCGAGTGCGGAGAGTATTTTCATAGAAATTGAGCAGATCATCGGTGCTGGCTGGACCATCGCGCCATGTAACGTGGACACCATCCCTATTGGTCTTGTTGTAATTGTCTACGAGTGCCGCGTAGACGCCTGTAACATCACACTCACTTTGCCATACTATGTTGATAGGGCCACTCATACCGGTAGGATAAGTATTGCCTGAAGTATGGGAGTGAATCAACCAGGTAATGCCGCCGCCTACCACGGTCAGTCCTGCTATTCCTGTGAGACCTGCCAGGATAGCACGCCGTGAAAAGCGGCGTTTCGACATCTGAGGTTGATCAGACAGTACAAACCTTCCTGTTGAAGGAGGAGAGACAACAGGAACAGAAGACGAAGTGGCCGCATCAATTGTTTGCGAAAATTGGGTAGGCGGGATGGACATGTTTGTTGGCTCTAATGATTGAACTGATGGAGTGACCGTATCCGTGCGCTGCGATATTTGACGCGGTGAGATAGCTTCACGCGCATTGTGCTCACTCATCGTCCTACCCTTTCTTATTGAGCATCCTGGTAGTTTAACTAGATGCCCGATAAACGAGGTCAATAAGCAAAGATACTACTATTGAAGGATAAGTTGGCAATATTCTGGATATAACTAAGCATATTATACTATAGTTTGCAAAACTTCAATCTCAACAACCTACGATTTTGTGTGCAGACTTACAAAGTTGCCAGCACAAATGCCTGCCAAGCAAGAAAGCTTAACCTGGGCACAGTCACTGCCGACTAGCTCGAAGTGAAGAGTGTTGCTCCCTAAGTGGGGCGGAGGAGCTGCTCCGGTCATTCATTCCGCCGATGTCTATTGCGATGAGAAGGCCTGCTTCCCCGTGATCTCTCGTCCGACGATGAGCGATTGGATGGTGTCAGTACCCTCGTAGGTGAACACCGCTTCAATATCGGCATGGTGGCGTGCGATGTGATAGTCCAGCAGAATACCATTGCCCCCAAGCATCTCACGAGCATCAGCGACGACCTCACGGGCTAAGCGGGCATTGTTCATCTTCGCCAGCGAGGCCATCGGCCCCGTCATCATGCCCGCGGCCTGGAGCTGGCTGAGTCGCAAGCAAAGGAGTTGCATCGTTGTCACGTTGGCGAGCATAGTGGCAAGCTTGTTCTGGATGATCTGGAAGCTGATGAGGGGCGTACCGAACTGGATGCGCTTCCTGGCATACGTGAGTGCGATCTCGTAGGCGGCGATAGCGTGACCAACAGCCTCCCAGGCCACACCGGAGCGTGTAGCAGTGAGTACAAGCCCTGTATCCTTAAAGCTGCGCGAGAGCGCGAGGCGGTTCTCTACCGGTACGCGCACATTCGTGAGGGTGATATCCGCTTGCCACACGGCACGCTTGGATACTTTGCCTGTCATCACCCTGGGCTCGAAACCGGGGGTTCCTTTCTCGACGAGAAAGCCCCCCACCTTGCCTTCGTCGTCACGCGCCCAGATAATCACCACATCGGCAAAAGAGGCATTGCCGATCCAGCGCTTGGCCCCGTTTATCACGTATTCGTCCCCGTCACGGTGAGCGCGGGTCTCTAGAGCCACCGCATCGGAACCATGATCGGGCTCGGTCAGGCCAAAAGCTCCGATCTTCTCCATGCGTGCCATAGGTGGCAGCCAGCGCTGCTTTTGTTCTTCCGAGCCGAGCATCGAGATCGAGTGCATCGCCAATCCCGAGTGGACGCCGAAGAACGTGCAGACGCTGGCATCGCCACGGGCCAATTCCAACATGACGAGACCGGAGGCCGTCACACTCATACCAGGGCAACCATAGCCTTGGATAGCAGATCCGGCGATATTGAGGGCCGCGAGCTTGGGGATGAGTTCAAAAGGGAACTCGGCCCGCTCCCAGTAGTCGTTGATGATGGGGATCACCTCTTGATCACAGAAGGCCCGCACTGTATCGCGAACGCGACGTTCTTCTTCCGTCAACAGCTCATCTATCAGATAAAAATCGGTCCCGAGTGATTGCCCAAGGGATTGTTTAAGGTCGGCTACCATACGTGTTTCCTTTCATTCTCTTTTTGTCACTTTACCGATGGTTTTGCGGATTCATAATACCATAGTTTTGCAGAGAATTGACCATTTTTCTCGGACTAGGGACGAAATTTGAGCCGCTCGAAGATCCCTTGTTTGCAAATGTCGTAATCCGTAGGCGCATAGTTTTGCAGAAAAACATCACATAAGGTAGAAACGAATGGCTCTTGAGACCTGTTGTGTCTTGGTTTTGCGGAGCAGGGCGAGAGAACTCTTCTCACGATCTCTTTCGCTCTGCATTTGAAAGACTCACATCGGTAACACGCCGAGTTGGCGCATGATGTCAGCGAAGTCGAAGTAGACCCGCTCACATACCAATTGGTCCTCCTCGAACTCATACAGGCAGGCCACTCGGGCATCGAATGAGCGTCCAGTGGCAGCAATACCTGCGAAGTTCCCCTGCTGAGTTCCCGTCATACGAACCTCCACGAAAACATGGGTATCGCCATGATATAGTGGTCCATGTTCGATATGGATGTCCGGGAAGGCCGCTATGATGCCTACCCACATTGCTCGGACGGCGTTGGCGTCAGCGGGCTGCCCAGCCTCTCCCATGGCAGGAACGTCGTAACTGGCCCGGTAGCTGGAGAACGTCGCCACCGCTCTGTCGGGATCGTGATGGTTCTCTGCATCGATGTGCTCCCTGATGGTTGCCTCGCGGCTCTGACGCAGTTCCATTTCTGCTGGCGTGATAGCCATACATTTTTTCCTTTCTTGTGACGCATTGAGCGCACATTTCCAAGTCACGTTGCTCATGGGTATCAACATGTACTCGCTTATCTGAGTTCTCCGGTGGGGTGCTCAGATCACTCTTGACTAAGAGCAGTCTAGCCTGCGCAAGATAGTTACATATCCGTAAAAGAACGTAGGCGAGTACGTATCTTTCCCGCTTGGATGGGACAGAAGCACTGCGTCAGTCCCCACACAGCGAAAGACCGGAGAAGCTGCTGAGCAAGATGAGATAGATCGGAGTATGCCAGCGCTGGAAGATGGACACCTGCTCTGAAAACAGCGAGCTGAGGACGCGCATCCGCCGAGTCACGAGGGACGCTCGGGTCAGACGAGCCGATGCTCGACGGCAAAGCGCGTAGCGGCAGCGCGAGAGTCAACGCCTAATTTGTTGTAGATGGAGGTCAGGTGCGTGTTGACGGTGCGGGGGCTGATGATGAGTTGTTCCGCTACCCGCATGTCGGTCAATCCCTGGGCTACCAGCCGCAACACCTCCACCTCCCGAGTCGTGAGCCCTGCAGGATAGGGAGGAGCTTTAGCGAGAGAAGCCGCTACGGCTCCTGCCAAGATTTGTTGGCGCGTTGTTTCCGGATCTCGCGCCAGGAGGACATGCTCTGGCGTCAACATTCGTCCTTCAGCCCATGCGGCGGCAAAGGCTCTCTCGCCCAGATGCATGCGGACAGCAGCCGTCGCTTGTTCATAGCCCGCACGCTCGATAGGTGGCATGGGAGCGCCAATCGTGTCACGCAAGGCCGCCGCGGCTCCCCAGAGCCGTGTAGCCCACACAGGCTCTCCTTGCGTCGCGACCACCCCCGCCAAACCTTCCAGGCCCGAGGCAATCAGCACCTTGTCGCCCACCTCTCTGGCTAAATCAAGGCTCTCTTGATACAGCACCTGTGCAGTCGTCCTATCATGCTGGACAACAGCCACCGTCGCGAAGATGGCGAGCGACTGGCTCGTAACCCACCGATGCCCTACCTCCCTGCAGAGTCGCACGCTCTCCTTGGCGAGAGAGCGTGCTGTGGTCACATCGCCTTGCTGCAGAGCCACCTGTCCCAGGAACATGGAAGCTGAGGCAACTCCCCATTTATCGCCTATCTCCCTGAAGAGCGCGAGACTTTCCTCAAGCAACGAGCGTACCATTGCCGCGTCGTGTTGGGAAACAAAGAGCATCTGTGTAAAATTACAGAGCGAAAAGGCAATACCCCTCTTATTTCCTAGCTCCCTTTGTCTCGCCAGGTTCTCCTCGAACAACGTGCGCCCTTTGGCATAGTCGCCCTGTCTTCCGACGGTGATTGCCAGGTGCATGAACGACCAGGCGATACCTGTCTTGTCGCCTATCTGCCTGTAGAGCGCCACCGTCTGCTCGAGCAGAGCGCGTGCTGAGGCAAGGTTGCCTTTCATCCATGCGACCCATCCCAGCAGATAGAGAGTGCGTGCGCTGTCCGCGGTGTCTTCAAGCTTCTGGCACAATGCCAGACTCTCCTTGCACGCCGCCTCGACCCGGTCATAGTCGCTCTGGATGACGGCTACGTGCCCCATAGCGATGAGCGCCTTGACACGCACCGCTGCCACGATCCCCTCGCTTCTTGCCAAGACCTGTTCCAGAAAGGCTCGTCCTTCACTCAAGTACCCACGCACCTGCCAGAACCTGCGCAGTGCTCCCCCAAACCGCAAGGCGAGTTCAATGCCATGTCCTGTCTCCCCGCGCTCCAGCGACCACTGCATCGCCGCTCGCACGTTGTCATGTTCTCGCTCTAACCGCTCCGACCACGCCGCTTGCTGGGGGCCGTCCCACTCTGGCTCCGCCTCCTCTGCAAGCCGCAGGTAGTAAGCAGCGTGGGCTCGTCGGATGGCTTCCATCTCCCCAGAGGCCGCCAGAGCCTCCAGCCCAAACTCGCGCATAGTTTCCAGCATCATAAAGCGTGGTTCGTTGCCTGCCTGTTCAACCTGCTGGACGAAGCTTTTATCGAGCAGCGAGGCAATGACGTTCAACACGTCTGTGCTCTGATCCTCTACTCCACGACAGAGGGCCTCCACCGCCGAAAGTTCACAGCCGCCAACGAAGATCGAGAGGCGCCGAAAAAGCCGCTGCTCTTCGGCGTCCAACAGGTCGTAGCTCCATTGCAGCGTATTGCGCAAGGTCTGCTGGCGCGTTGGTAGCGTACGTGCTCCACCCGTGAGCACCTGCAGTCGAGACATCAGCCGACTCAGGAGCGCCTGTGGCGGCAACAAGCGAATGCGAGTCGCCGCCAGTTCAATAGCCAGCGGCAGTCCATCGAGACGCACGCAGATCTCCGCAATGGCTCGTACATTCGCTGGGGTAATGTGGAAGGTGGGCATGACGGCCTGGGCACGCTGCTGAAAGAGAACGATTGCCGTATATCGTACGAGCATCTCGTACTTTGGAAGCTCTTTCAGGTCAGGGAGTGTTAATGGAGGCACGAGGAAAAGGCGCTCTGCTTGCAGGCGCAGCACCGCTCGACTAGTGACCAGGACCTTCACATAGGGACATGCTAGCAGAAGCTCTTCCACAGCGGGAGTGGAGGTGGCCACCTGCTCAAGGTTGTCCAGCACCAGGAGGAGATGTTTCTCACGCAATTCGGCTTGCATCTGCTCGATCAAGGACCGCTCCTCTGTTACCTGGATACTCAACTCACGCGCGATGGTCGGCATCACGAGATCGGGATCTCTGATGGGAGCCAAGCCAACGAAGCACACCCCATCGGCAAAGGACGTGCGCATCATACCCGTGGCCTCGATAGCCAGGCGCGTCTTGCCGATCCCGCCAGTTCCCCATAGGGTGAGCATACGTACCTCAGGACGTGAAAGGAGTGCACAAATTGCAGCCACCTCCTGTTGACGACCGACGAAGGGCGTGAGAAAGGCGGGCGTCTTCCACACTGGCTTGGACTTGGGGGAGCTATGAAGCGCCTCGCTCACGATGGAGGGTGCAGGGGAGGAGAGATAGGCCTGCGGACTCTGATAGGCCTGTTCTAACGACGGGTCGCGGGCAAGCGGTTCCTGCTTGGAGTGGAAGGCAGACGAAGTCGTGATCTCGCGAGCGACCGCCTCTATCTGAGCAAGGGTGAGTTCGAGAGTCCGGCCCAGGTATTTTTTGACCATCCTCTTCCCGGTTCTCCGGTAGGCGTACCAATACACCCCACCACCCGGCCTAGCCTCCTGGCGCACTGTGAGTTGACCGTGCTGGCCGCTGAAGGTGAAAGACGGGATGTTCGCCAGCAAGGCGAACCACTCCTGACTGTCTGGGGTCACGGTGAGCTTTCGCTCGCTGGAGTTGTCACGGAGTGTATAGACCTCCTGCTCGAAGTCCCAGGTCAAACGATACGGCGCAGCCTTAGGCATACCAGATGCACCTCCTTCTGCGCGGTGCTACCTACATAATGTGTCCAGGTGCTACCCAATAGCTCATTCGGAAGAAGTATACCTATTAGGTAGCAAAAACACAAGTGGTCGGATTCACTCGTGACAAGTGATGTTCGAGCATACTTGTACTGGCTACTTGGCACACCCGTTCGGAAAAAGCCGCTGTAAGAAGGATAGAGCATGCCTTCACTGGTTGCAGATGGGTGTGCAACGAGGATAAAATTTGAGCAAAAAATGTCTACATACGAGAATTCTGCCATCAATCGCGGCTATCTACCAGTGGCAAAGGGGAGCCTCAAAAAAATAATTTGACGCTAGACTTAGTACAGGCGGTCATAAATTCGAACCGAGTTTTGGCGTAAGTTTCTGTCCGGTTTTCTGATCTTTTCTTTGCTTAAGCTTTTGCTCAAGCTTTTCAACTGTATAGGTCCATTTGATCGGCTTGGCCGTTTGGTTGGAGTAGGCAATAAAGTCTGCAATGGCTTGTTCCAACTCTTGGGTACTGGCAAAGTGATTAGGCTGCAAGCGCTTGCGCTGCAAAATGCTAAACCAGATCTCGATTTGGTCGAGCCAAGAAGCGTTGGGTGGCAGCCAGAACACTTCAAAGGTCAGCTTGCCTTCTTGCACACTGGGCAATTGGTGCAACCAACGTTCCAGCTGCTTTGGAGCATGCGTGGTGCCATTATCCAGAATCAGGTACCCGGTGTGCTTCTGACGGCGCAGGGCTTCTGGAATGATCACCTCTTGGAGAAAGGCTTGGAAATCGACAAACCGTTTGCGCATACGACAGATCCCCGCGACTTTTCCATCAGCTACCGAGAGCCCCGCAAACAGGTGGCGAGCCCCGCGACGCTGATAGCGCGCTTCCTGCAGCTGCGGACTCCCCTCTTTGGCTGGACGAGGTGCCTCTTCCCCTTCACGCGCTTGGATCGAGGTTTTCTCATCCACACACACCAGCCAGATCCCCTGCTGCAAGAAAGTAAGAGCCTGCGTATACAGCTGCAGAACTGGTCGAGCCCGCTCGAGAAAACGCTCGGGGTCATGAATATGCTGCCAATTATGGTAGCGCCACGGCCGCAACCGTTCTGCTTTGAGCCAGCGTCCTACCGTTCTGCTAGAAGGGGCTTGCCCAGTCACTGTGGCTGCCACTTGCCGGGCTAGCGCTCTGTGGCTCCAGCGCGCTAGTGGGACAGCACTCTCTCGCGGCAGGCTACAGGCTGTGGCTGTCACTTGTGCACGCACTTGAGGGGGAAAAACGCCTCGGCGCTCCACTGCGAGGCGCGTCGGCTATCGATCGGGTGGCTACCCACCGTCCTCGCCACTTGCGCACGATGCGATCACTGCTTCCTACCAACTCCGCAATCCGCTGGTTGCTCCACTCTGGATGCTCATGGGCACTTAACAGGATCTCTGCCCGCATGGCTTGGCTCTGACCTGTCTTATGCGCTCGTACCAATTGCTGCAAGCTCTTGATCTCTGCTTCTGTTAAGCTGATCGGATAGCTGGGCTTGGGGCCACTCATGCTTGCTTCCTCCTTCTCTTCGGCTCCCTTTTTCTCTCAGGTTACCTCCTTTCCTTCACTGCTGTCAAACTCGGATCGCATTTGCGCCCAGCTGTACTAAGCTATTCTAGACAGTTGCTACCAGGGGATGCTGGCGTGATATGCTATGTATGAGCAATGAAGAGGACATACGATGGAAAAAGCGCACGCATTGGTCAATGTCAGGGATATCAACCTGATTTGCCAATACTACAAAACCTATGCACAGATTGAAGGACGAGCCAGGAGACAGAAGTTCACGCGAGCCCGCAGGCGAAATGGCATCTTGGAAGTCAGAACAGCGGCCCACGACGAATGGATACAGCCTGTTGCATGGATCGAGTGGGTCAATGATCTGGGTGTTTCCATTCGGTATATGGCCCAGGATATTCGATAAGAGAGGGCTCATGCTTTCTCACAGAAGAGCGAGGGAACAATGAGGAAGAAGGACGAGAAGGACACACCACGGCTTGGCAAGCAGCCTCCGCGTTATCGCTTCTTTCTCAATCCTTATCAGGATGCGCGGTTTAGTACCTGTCCGCAGTGCGCCAAGAAGACAGGGCAGCGGAAACTGCCGCTGTTCATCCATATCGACCCAAGGCAACCACTGCTTTTGAATAAGACCTGTCGCTACTGTCCCCACTGTGATCTGTTGATCGCTCACCAGAACGAATTAGATGAGATTATTACCAGAGTTTTCACCGTTCTCAACCCGGAAATCGTTGGCAATAAGTACCTGGTGATTGGAACAGTGGATCGAGCTGACTGGAAGCGTATAGATCAGCAGAAGCTTCCTCTCCAGGATTCGATTGAGGCGCTGCACGACTTTAAAGAAGCGGTCATGTTCAAGCCAATGGGCGGATGGAGAAAATAGTACAGGATCGAAAAGGAGTCTCTGATGAGCAAACCACGACCATTTCGTTTCGGTGTTTCTGTCCATGGGAGCAAATCCAGGACAGAGTGGATAGGCATTGCTCGCCAGGCCGAAGCGTTAGGTTACTCGACGTTGCTGATCCCGGATCATCTGGGGGATCAGCTCTCTCCGATACCAGCACTGGTCGCAGCAGCCGACGCGACCAGTACGTTGCGGGTGGGGAGCCTTGTGTTCGACAACGATTTTCGTCATCCGGTCATGCTTGCCAAGGAGGCAGCGACGCTGGATGTCCTCTCTGGCGGGCGTCTCGAACTGGGACTGGGAGCAGGCTGGATGAAGCCGGAATATGAGCGGGCTGGCATTCCCTTTGAGCGTGCGAGCGTGCGCATCGGGAGGATGGAAGAGGCAATCCGGATTGTCAAAGGCTTGTTCGCGGATGGGCCGGTCGATTTCGCAGGCCAGTACTATACGGTTACTGGCCTCGAGGGTTTTCCTAAGCCTGTGCAGCGTCCGCACCCGCCTCTTCACATTGGCGGCGGAGGCCAGCACCTGCTCTCAATCGCAGCCAGAGAGGCTGACATTATCGGGTTTATCCCCAGAGCTCGCGCCGACGGCCAGGGGCAGGATCTGATGGACGCCACTCCAGAAGCCCTTGAGCAGAAAATCACCTGGGTGCGTGAGGCAGCGAGGGAGCGCTTTGCTGATCTCGAATTGGGCATACTGGTTGCCCAGGTGCTCACCACCGAGGATCGCGAGCAGGCGGCGCAATTTATCGCGACCACCCTGGCGGCGGTACTCAATGCGAGTCCCGCCTTGATCCTGCAAGCGCCATACCTGCTGCTTGGCACGGTCGATCAGATCTGCGAAGATCTCCTGGCTCGCCGGGAGCGCTATGGCATCTCGTATATCAGTGTCTTCGAGCAGAGCCTGGAGGCGCTGGCCCCCGTGGTAGCGCGGCTCGCCGGTCAGTAAAAAGAGCAAGAGGAGTGGAAGGTCGTGGCTCACTTGAGCGGGATGGCTCTCTCTCTTTTGTCATGATGAAGGAAGTGGAGTAAACACTCTTCCTCTATTTTTAAATAGGGGATAGGAAGCACGGTCGCTCTTTCGTTTGCAATGGAATGAAACAAGCAAAGATCGGCTTTTTTGAGAACGGATGATCGAAGTAGCCAGCACAGGTCAGTTTCCTTCGTAGAGTGAGGCAAATACCAGGTTCACTCAAGCAGAGGCTGCAATCGTCATGTATTTGTCGGCCTACTGGTCTCTTGCGGCTTTCGGCTATTCCCTCATGGTGAAAGCGGAAGCTGAGTAAGATGCCAGGATGCGATCTGCCAGCAGGCCCAGGCAACTGAGATTGGGAAAACCCGGTCCCTGGGCTATCCCCGCTAGCATTGGCAGGTGTAATTTAGGCATGAAACCATTGAGGGAAAGGTCTTCCGCAATAGCGTGCTCGATGGTGCGCCCATCAAAGGAGTGCGTCACCTCGGCCATGCGCGTGTGGGTGACCTCATCAAGCAGATGCCTGAACCAGAGGGCATCAAAGCCGCGCGCTACCACGACATAATCATATTCGTCGTGTTTCATCTTGCCGTCGTATTCGCTTTCTACACGCACGGTTGTATCATTGGCGTGAATGCGCCGCACGGTGCCAAGCACAGAGCGTACGTTCTCGGCGTTGCTGAGCTCCTCCATCGCCTTGAGTGAGAAGACGCCACGATCGGTGCGTCGCACAAATTCGCGGCGGTCGTGCTCGCTCAGTTGCAGCCAGTTCGCAGCGTGCTGGTGGTCACCGAGCAGGCTGGCGAGCCTGCCATCAGGGTCGGAGAAAAGCCGGTTCTCCTCAAAGCCCTCATCGCGCGAATAGATCACGCCGTAGGGACTGATGACCTCGATAAAGGCTGAATCCCTCAGCGCATCCACCAGCGCGACAACGATGGCAGCGGCTGTTTCACCCGTGCCGATCACGCCAATATTCAGCGGCTGTGTGATGTGTGACCGTTGTTGCACGAACTCCTCACTCCGCAGCCAGAACGAGGCCCCATCCATGATCCGCTGATGCGCTTTCGGCTGACCCGGAATGCCGAGTGGCGTGCCGGGGCCAGTCATTACCAGCCCGTTGCCAGGTACGGTGAACGGTGCGCCGCCTCCCGCAGAGTGGCATGTCAGGCGCCAACGCTGTTGATCAGAGGTCGTCGCAATGCTTGTCACTTCGCCAACATACAGCTCCACCTCCACCTTTTCAGCAACCCATTGAATATACTGCGACCACTCGCGATGCGTGGGGCGCGTGCGCCCGCGATCAATCCAATCGGCATAGCGCAACTGGTCGATGAGGAAACTCTGCCATGAGAGGTGCACCATCTCTTTGGCGACCGCGCGGCTCAGCTCCTTGTCTCCCCAGCAGGTTGAGAGGTAGGGAAAACCAATGTCCTTCTCCGGGCGCGTTCCCAGAAACTGATGGCCATCGGTGAATCCTGCTTTACCTGTCCAGTGTGTCGCCACGCCTTGTCGGTCAATAACGCGTACATGCGGCACGGGATAGCCCAACTTTGCCAGCATATGCCTTTTCGCCGCGATCGCGACTGCCTTTGGTCCGGCTCCCACCACCAGCAGTGTCGGTGTAGACGCTGTCGCATCTCCCGCCGAGGAATCGGTTGGAGCAGACTGCGTGTTCTTCGCTTCCTGGGTCACACAACCCCCTCTCTCTATTTCTGTCCTGAGTAACTGGAATAGTCTGAGATGCACACAGGAAAGATGATGCTTTAGACACCCTACGCCCGGCCCGTGCCTTGATGTGAAAGATCAAAGCTGAGCAGCCGCCCCAACCGGGGCACTCGGTTTCTCTCATACCAACAGTCTACCATGTGCGAGTGTTTTGATTAGTGTTCGGGCACATGATTTCCTGTCGCTTTGCTTCCATTTCTGCTCACACTGTGGTAATGCGTTTGATTGCGTCCTCATACCCTCAAGTTTATACCGATCCTCCTGTCTTCTGCCACTGCAGTGTACTCAGAAAGAACACTGTGAGGTTCTCCTCCAGGTGTTTCCATTGCTTCCACTGCTGCCTTTCATGCAATCCAGGATGTATCAACACATACCTATTAACTCTCTTTAATTGGCCCGGAGAGAGATAACACCGGAGAAATGATTAGCTGTTTTCCCATTCTGCAAGAGGAACACATCATACACCCTGGCTTCTCCAAGACGACTCGTGATGGTCGCTTCAAAGAAAATGGCATCCTCGGTTTCAGTAAACTTATCTGTAGACTGCAACTTCAGCGTGCCCAGGCGCTCGAGATAGCCTTCGAAGTGCTTGCGGATCGCTGCATGCCCCTTTACGGTGAAGTCGAAGCCGATCATGGTCGCATCTGGATGATACTGGGCCAGTAATGCGTCCATGTCATGCGCTTCGAGAGCGGCGATCTGCCGCTGGTAAAAGGTTTTTCCAGGCGTAGGTTCCACCGCTTCCTCCTTGCTATAATAGTTCCTGTTTCTGCTTCAAGAGCGGTTATCGCTCCTCATAAGACGACTTTCTCAGATGAGACGCTTCTTCATCAGAGGGACCAGCATCTCCATCGGGAGAAATCCTGGCCTCGTCGATCCTGGCAGTCGGTCTCTGCGCCCAATGCCGATCAATCCGACCAGGGAGGATATAGTACACCGGGACCAGCATGAACAAGACGAAACTGGCCGGGATGCTGAACAGCGAGATCCCTATCGCCAGCAGGTAGAGAAGTGGCGCCGTCAGATTTCTTCGGGTTGCCCGCTGCACCAGGCGTGGGTCGATAGTCCTGTCCACCAGGCGGCATCCGCTCGTCGCGTACCACCACAGCAATTGGAGCACCAGTCCCGTGAGCACTAGCGTGCCAGCATAGATGATGACGGAAACCCGTTGTTCTGGATACTGCCCCAGCAGTGCTGTGGGGAAAGGGAGAAACACAATACACATCAGCAACAGAATGTTGAGCCAGAGCAGGTTGCGATCCGGATACGTTGACCACGCATCCAGGACCGTCTTCATTCTTTTCACGCCCTCCTCAATCTCGCCTTGCGTTAGGTTCCCGTAGCCAAGGATCACTTTGCCCAGATGATAACCCTTTCGTATGGCATGCCGTTCGACTGGATAGAGACGGACTCCTGCGCTCTCCAGATCTGCGAGCGTTTGTTCCGTAAACGCTCTTCCATAAAACTCGGCGATAAGATGCAAACCGGTCGCATCACCGGAAACGCGCAAGGAGTGGGGAAAGGTCGTCGTCAGCGCCGTGATAAGAGCTTCTCGTCGCTTCCGGTAGATTTTTTTCATCTTCAGGATATGTCGTTCCAGATACCCTTCTTCAATGAAACGAGCAAGCGTGAGCTGCTCCATCACTGGTGAGTGCAGATCGGTGAGCTGCTTCAGACGACGGCAACGTTCTACCAGGGAGAGAGGAAGGACCGCATAGCCCAGGCGCAGCGCTGGAGAGAGACTCTTACTCAAGGTTCCCACGTAGATCACTCGATCTGGCTCGAGCTCCTGGAGGGAACTCACCGGTGTTCCGCTATACCGAAATTCGCTGTCGTAGTCATCCTCCACAATAGAGCACCCGGCCGTTCTTGCAAACTGGATCAATTGGATACGCCGCTGGATCGGCAACAGGCCTCCAAGCGGAAATTGGTGCGATGGCGTGACATACACGAAAGCAGGATGCTTCTCAGGGGGAAGCAGAGCTGTTTGCATACCATCCTCGTCAACCGGGATGGGAGAGAGTGTCGCGCCGGCAGCGGAAAAAATGCGCTGCACGTCGTAGGTCCCGGGGTCTTCGATGATGACTTCCTCACCCGGGGATAGCAGGAGCCTGACAACCAGCGATAACGCTTGAGCGGCACCAGCGGTAATCACGAGCTGATCCGGGTGACAGCGGACTCGTCGCGTTTTGGCGAGGGAACGAGCGAGGGCGATGCGCAGCTCAGCGCATCCTTCCGGGTGACCATATCCAAAGGCCGAAGGGGAAGATTCTATGCACACCCGCATGCCGAGTTGTCCCCAGCGTTTGCTTGGGAAGAGATCGAGCGCGGGAAGTCCCGCACGAAAATCAATGACGCTCCTGTTCTCAGTCCTAGGGTCTGCTAACGTCTGCACAGATGGGACATGTTCTCTCTGGGTCGCTTCCAGGTAGGCCCCTTCCGCAACATACGTCCCTGATCCCGGTCGGCTCTCAAGATAGCCCTCCGCCAGCAGTTGCTCGTACACCTCGACGATAATGATGCGTGAAACGCTCAGGTCTCGGGTAAGCTGGCGCGTTGACGGCAGTTGCTCTCCCGCTCGCAGATCACCGCGTACGATGCTCAGGCGGATCTGATCGTATATCTGCCTGATGAAAGACGTCCCTTGTGACCGATCAACAGGGATCCAGAGCAGAGCCATGCTTCTCTCCTCCCACATTGGTATTACAGAAACTCGTCAGAAGTGTACTACACCAGACCAGTATACCATGGTACTGTAGAACTGTAAGATGAGCGTCTGCTGCATCTTAGTGAGCGGGAAGAAACACTGCATTAAGGACCCGTGTCAATGAACAAAATCCAGCTACGTGCCTATCTCGAGTTGAGCGCAGCCATGATTATCGTCGGCAGTATCGTAGTCGTGAGTAAGGTAATTACGACCACCTTCCCCGTGTTTCTGGCGGCTGCGTTGCGCTTTGCCATAGCATCGATGATCCTGCTCCCTCTGCTGTTGAGAGTGGAACATGGCGTTCCTTCACTTGGAAAGAAGGACGCCTGTCTGCTGTTTTTACAAGCCTTTGCAGGGAATTTTTTGTTTAGTATCCTCTTACTCTATGGTCTGAAGCTGACCAGTGCCGCCGAGAGCGGCATCATTCTCGGCACGGTGCCTGTCGTGATCGGACTCATCTCGTTTTTGCTGCTCAGAGAATCCTTGACCTGGAACAAGGGAATCGCATTGTTCATTGCGACGGTGGGCGCGTTCGGTGGCATCGGAACCCCTCCCTCTGCTGGACAGGAGGCCAATGCTCTTCTTGGGAATGTCTTCGTATTTGGAGCGGTCCTGGGGGAAGCGCTGTGGACCATTCTCGGAAAAGCGCTGTCAGGAAGGGTGACGCCGCTGACCATTGCCAGTCTGACCAGTTGCTCCGGGCTGCTCCTGTTCTCACCAATGGCGGTGTACCAGACCTGAAGCTTCAACTTCGGAACGGTTGCCCCCTTGAGTTGGGCAGCGGTGGTGTATTATAGCCTCGGAACTGTCGGGGCCTACCTGCTCTGGTATCAAGGTGTGTCGAAAGTGCCTGCCAGTATAGCGGGAGCCTTCACAGGTATTCAGCCTGTGAGCGCTGTCGTCTTGTCGAACCTCTTGTTGAAAGAGCCAATGGTGTGGTCCCACTGGGTGGGAATCGGGAGCGTTCTTTTGGACATCGTTCTGATGACGCAGAAGGCATCCGGGTCAAGAAAAAAAAGATGGTCTTTCACATCGATGAAAAAAGGGGGTGAGCAAGCAAATTAGACGGTGTGTCGACGGGATGCGAGCAATCCGTCCGCAATTCCCAGCACATCAGGCTGAATCAACTGCGTGCTGCGTTTTCACCAGTTGACAGGAAGGACACTACCAAAAACAAACAAAGATGCTGGGCTTAACTCCGATGTTGATGCCACTCTCAGCATCGGTCTGACGCAATCATCAGAGTATTTTCGGACGAATTGGTAGAACAATGCGACGAATGAGCATAGACACTCCAGCATGTCTCAGCTAGAGTAGAGTCGATGCGAGGACCAGGATCCACATGTCACATAACACAGAGCGTGAGCATTTTGGTAATTGATACGAGCAAGCACAGAAAGGGAAGCAACCTATGGCAAGTCCGCTTGAGATTTATAAGGAATGGCAAAGTCGGCAAATGGCAGGAGATGTTGAGCATCTCGGGGAAGTCGTCGATCTTGAGGGGTTTCGAGATATCTGTATCGGCCTCTCTGACTGGACAACGGGCTACACGGCGGCTTTTCAGAACCTGACCAGGAATATACTGATCCCATTGACTGACTGGCACACGACCATTGAGGCCATTGTCGAAGGGCAGGATGCGGTGGTGGTTCGCCAGCGCGCAGAAGCAACGCACGTGGCTGATTTCCTCGGTATTCCGGCGACCGGTCGCCGCGTGAGCTGGGAGGTCGTGACCATGGTGAAGGTCAAGGACGGTCGTGTCAGTGAGAATTGCACGCTGCTCGATCTCTGGGGTATCTACCAGCAATTGACGGCTCCCACCCTGTAATCGCAGCAGAGGCTTCACTTTTTTCGAGCGCACCATACAGAGACCACCTCATAACATAGTTTAGGTAGATGGGCACTCCGGCGTGGCTAACCTACGTGCCACGCTCTCAGCGGTTCTATCTACTGACAAAGGAACTTACAGTTTGAGCAGAAGAACGGAGAGAAAAGCATGAACACTGATCTATCAATCACCCCGGCATAGGAGGGGGCAGTGTTTGACCTTATGAAAAACTGCGGCCTTTCTCCCACCACGTCAAGGAGAAAGGCCGCAGGATGAGGATCGCTTGTGGCGGAGAGAATCTCAAGCACAAGCAAGCGTCAGGAATGGAACACATTCACCATGGCGGGATTTATGGTCCATGCGACATTTCAACAGCAAGACCAGCAACACATCCTTGCGCGTATTCCCCAGGAACGGGAACACATCAAGTTGCTCATAGAGCAGGGAGTGATAGAGGCACTCTACATTGCCTCAGACTTTTCAGGGGTCTGGCTCGTGGTGCAAGGTGAGTCTCAAGCGAGCGTGCAACACCACCTGGAGTCGCTTCCTCTGTATCCCTACATGACGCTACACTGGACGCAGCTCTCAAACATGGAGATCATACCAGAGCATAGTGGGAATGCCACTCGACTCGCCGGATATCCTATTGCTTAGAGAGGAATATAGCGATACAATGGCACTGGGTTCCACAACAATCCATCATGCAAAACACTGGTCACGCTGGTCATACTGGTGTGGTGGTCTCCCAGCTTCTTGACGAGGAGTGGGCGCCAACGGCTGATCCAGCCTCGAATGCGTTTACCGAGGCCATCGACGGGGTGCTCCATCTGACCGCTGACCTGGCGCGGCGGCTGATTGGCGCACATCAGGCCGCCGCTGCTCTGATTATCGCGGGCGACTGGACCAGTATGCGCAAGTACTTTTCGCAAGTGGCTTCGGCAATTGGGGTTGACCTTCGGGACAGCATGAAATACGATAGTGTAATAAAGGTGGCTTTCCCATTCAGAGCCATAAAGAATCAAGAAAGGAAGTAGTTTTCATGGAAACATTTGATGCGATTCGTACGGTCCTGGCAGTGCGCCACTTCAAAGATACCCCGATCCCTGAACCTATCGTCCGGCAAATTGTCGAAGCAGGCCGTCTGACCGCCAGTGCTGGGAATGGCCAACCCTGGCACTTCATCGTCGTACGGGACAAGGAGACATTGCGCCGGCTTGGTCAGCTCGCACCCACGGGGCCCTATATCGCGCAGGCACCGCTGGCGATGGTTGTGGCTCTGGATCGCAGCCCCCTTGCTATCTCCGATGGCAGTCGCGCTATCCAGGACATGATTCTGGCAGCATGGTCGCAAGGCGTCGGCTCAAACTGGGTTGGCTTCAACAGCCTGCCGGAGGTCAACCGCCTTTTGGGCATTCCCGAGGAGGTCTCGGTCCTCGCGATCCTTCCGTTCGGCTACCCGGTTGAGGCCGTCGGGAAGGGTCAGAAGAAACGCAAACCTCTGGGCGAGGTTGCCTATCATGAGCGATGGGGCAAACCATTCGAATAAGAGGTGTCTGAACCGCCCTGGTCTATGAAGGTCTGGAACAGCGCAACATCAAGAAGGCCCGAGATCACGCGTGCTGGGCGCGGCTCTACGCTGAGAACGTTTACCACGCGGGGCCGGACCACGTTCAGCCGTTGCATGGCCGGGAGTTGACCCTCACAGCGCACCGGGGTTGGGAAAGGTCTTTCCGGATTTCTGCTTCGACATCAGCCGGATCTTCGCCTATCGTTCCTCTGAAACCCTACGTGAACTGGCACGGGCAATAGGCCTCGAACCAGAGCAGTATATCATCACGTACTGCGGGGTGGGCATCTCTGCCTCACTCGCACTTTTTGCTCTGTACTTGGCTGGCTACCGCCATCTTGCCCTCTACGATGCATCCTGGGAGGAGTGGGGCACCGACCCGGCTCGTCCGGTCGAGTCAGAAGAGAGATGACAAGGAGGAAACCGAAAAAAAGGGAGCAGAGCACGTGCCACTTTGCCCCTGATTTACTGATCTGAAGTAGAGAGCCTCTCATGAACCAACAGCTTTGGCCTTGTGGTCATACGCTACCCGAGCATCCTCAATTTCAGCAAAATGCGTTTCAGCCCACGTGCAGATATCCTGCAGCAACTCACTAAAGGTCGCGCCTAATGGAGTCAGGGCATACTCCACTCGAGGTGGGACCACCTGGTAGACGGTGCGCTTCACCAGCCCATCACGTTCTAAATTGCGGAGTGTTCGCGTCAGCATTTTCTGGGAGATGCCCTTGATCTCACGCTTGAGTTCGCCGTGCCGTTTCACCCCAAACGCCAAGGCATACAGAACCAGTGCCGTCCACTTCTCAGAGAGCAGATCAAGCACCTGCCGCGAACCATACTGCGAGTCGAACACCGTCGGGTGTGCGTATTGCTTCGTCTCCACCTCCTTCCCCTCCTTCATTTCTCTTAGGCACTTTAAGGTACCTACTTACCAAGGGAGAGAATACCATGCTATAGTATCCTTAGCGGAGAGGGACGTCAAGGCCTGTCTGGTCATGGAGCAGCGTCCCCAGATGAGTGATACTAGACACGTCTCCATGCATAGACGTCTGTCGGATGAGTCATCCGTCCCGAGGTGCAAGGGGTCGGACCAGAAAAAGGTGTCGCCGGCATCTCTCGGAGGAAGGATGAGAGCTGGCCCGAGTCGGACGCAGGCATCAGGAAGGAAGAGAACGTGGCAAAGAGATGTACGCATCTTGATCAGATACAAGAAGTCACACCGAGCGCCAAGGGATGTGAGGACTGTTTGAAAATTGGAGATAGCTGGGTACACCTGCGCCTTTGTCTCACGTGTGGACATGTGGGCTGCTGCGATTCTTCAAAGAACAAGCACGCCACCAAGCATTTCCACGCGACCAACCATCCGATTATCCAGTCCTTCGAGCCTGGTGAGGACTGGGTCTGGTGTTACATCGATCAGGTTATGCTCGAGCCTGCTTGATCGATTCTTGACCTTCCATAGACACCACGGCTTGTATTGAGAAGATACCTCGAAAAGGAAAAGTTCTGCCACATATCGGGGCTAATGGAGCAGCCTGTATCGCGTAGGGGCGGGGGAGGTGAGGTGTGGGGAGGGGACGCTTGCGTCGTCCTCGCTGGAGAAGCGCTCTCCCTTAACATCCGATTCTTGGTAGAACCAAAAGGAAAGAGGACGATGACACAGGGAATACATCTTAGGGTCCCCGTTAGTGAGCGGGACCACAGTCAAGGACCTGCAACAGCCGCTGTCACGCTGGTCCAATATGGCGACTACGAATGCCCCTACACCCGCCAATCGACGACCATCGTGCGAGCGATCCAGCAACAACTCGGGGACCAGTTACGCTTCGTCTTTCGCAACTTCCCGCTCACCGCAATCCATCCCCACGCGCTGCACGCGGCTTTGGCTGCCGAGGCCGCCGCAGCTCAGGGCAAGTTCTGGCAGATGCATGATGCCATCTTCCACCACCAGCATACGCTTGAGGATTCCGACCTGGAGCAATTTGCCGAGGCGGTTGGCCTGGATATGCAGCCGTTCGCACGTGACATGGCAGAACGTCCGTCCATGAGCCGTATCGAGGAGGATCTTCAAAGCGGCATACGCAGCGGTGTGCGTGGAACGCCGACGTTCTTCATCAATGGAGTCTTGTATCGCGGTTCCTGGGAACAGGATGCCTTGCTGGCTGCACTCCAAGCAGCGAGCCGAACATCGTGAAGCCCTCGAGGTGCGAAGCTGTGGAGCAGAGAGACAATCAGGTGGAGCAACCCATGGAGAACACACGCAACACACAGCAAGGGGAACGAGCGGAGGGCTGGCCAGCCCTCCCCTATGAGGCCTGGAGGGACACCTGCCAGACCCTGCATCTGTGGACGCAGATCGTGGGCAAAGTCAGAATGGAATTGAGTCCCTTTCTCAACCACTGGTGGCATGTCACCTTCTATGTCACCCCGCGAGGGCTGACCACCTCTTCCATTCCCTATCACGGGGGCACCTTTGAAGTCACATTTGACTTCGTCGAGCACAATCTCTCCATTCGCACAAGCGAGGGAACCACGAAAGCGCTGCCGCTGATCCCCCGCTCCGTCGCCGCGTTTTACCGGGAATTCATGGCCTGCTTGCACACCCTGGGCATTGAGGTCACCATCAACCCCTTGCCCAGCGAAGTGCAGCATCCCATTCGCTGTGATGTCGATGAGGTCCACGCCTCCTACGACCCCGTCTACGCCCAGCGCTTCTGGCGCATCCTGATGCAGACCGACACCGTCATGCAGCGCTACCGCTCGCCGTTTCTGGGCAAGAGCAGTCCCGTCCACTTCTTCTGGGGCAGCTTCGACCTGGCACTCACCTTTTTTTCGGGACGGCGTGCACCAGAGCGTCCAGGGGCCGATCGCATGACGCGGGAAGCCTACTCGCATGAAGTGATCAGTTGTGGGTTCTGGCCTGGCGATGACCGTTTAAGAGCGCCAGCTTTCTACTCGTATACCTCTCCAGAACCGCCTGGACTGCCGACAGCCTCGTTTCGTCCGGAGGAGGCCTTCTACAGTCAAGAGCTGAGTTTGTTTCTCCTGCGCTATGACGACGTGCGAACAGCTTCCTCGCCTGAGCTGGCGCTGCTGGAGTTTTTTCAAAGCACCTACGAAGCTGGAGCGAATCTGGCACATTGGGATCGCGATGCATTGGAAAGGTAGATTTTCCCTTCAAAGGGCTGTTAACTTTTCTCGTAATAAGGTGGGTGCACCTGTACTGGCTACTTCGGACATCCGTTGCAGAATATGCAAAAGCTATGGGTTAAAAGACAATTCTCACTTGTGCGGTCTCCTGTAATCGTGGAATAGAATGAGCGTGAAAGGCCGAAAATGCTGACCGTAATCGCGGAATGACTCTACGGTCAACGTAGAAAAAGTACGCGAAAAATGCTGAGCGTGGAAAAAGTACGATGGACACCTCTCTACTGCTCGGCACGCTTGCCGACATGACGAGAGGAAAATCCGAACTACTTGCGGAAAACGCCCTGTTACGGCACCAACTGATCATCCTCCGTCGACAGGTCAAACACCCCGTCTATCTGAAGACCGATCGGTTTCTCCTGGTGGTTCTCGCCAGGATGGTTCGGACCTGGAAACAAGCGCTTTTCCTCGTCCAGCCAGAGACGCTTCTGCGTTGGCATCGTGAGCTCTTCCGCTTGTTCTGGAAGCACAGATCGAAAGCACGCTCAAGCAAGCCTCGGCTCTCGTGCGAGACAATCACTTTGATCCAGGAGATGGCAGCAAACAACCGACTCTGGGGAGCTGAGCGCATCCGTGGCGAACTCCTTAAGCTGGATATTCGGGTCAGTAAACGGACCATTCAGAAGTATATGAAGCAGGTTCGCCCAAAACGAGCCAGTGGGCAGACCTGGAAAACGTTCCTGCGCAATCATACGGCAGAGGTGTCGGGGTGGGGGCCTGTGATTTCTTGCAGGTCACTGATCTCTTCTTTCGTCCGCTGTTTGCCTTCTTCATCTTTTGTGAACAGATGTCCCAAGTAGACAATTCCTTACCGCTAATGTGCTCGTAAAAGCTGCCTGTGGTGTAGAATAGAACATTATGCTTTTTGTTGAGATGAGTTCCACCTCGGCGCTGATATTCAGCTTCTACCGCCAAGACTCTTGGATCAGTAGTCACGCGGTAGTCACGTACAGTAGTAAAAACGGCATAGAGGTAGTTAGCCAGCGTGTTAGCATTGTAGTTTTGTTGCAGCTCGGCCTGCGCAGTTGTGACAAGCGCATCTATCATGATCAGTTGCCGGTCAATGGTGGCAATACCGCCAATCTGCTCTAACCATTCAGAACCTGTAAGACGCTGAAAGTCACGAAGGAACGCTTTATGTTCCTCAATCTTTTCTTCAAGAGTAAGGGACCTCTTGCCTTTGTTCGCCAATGTTTATGCTCCTTACTTCAGCTATATGGTGTAGTGTACTTACTGGGAGTGTAGTGTCCACTATCAACTTCTGTGTATTCACAGCCTGATAAGCTACAAGTGTTTCCTTTGAATGTGGTAGCGTCCTCCTCACTAAGCGACTGACAAGGAACGTGACCAGGAACAGTATGAAGGCAAATCCTGATAAAGCGCCGAGTAAGTCGCCTCCTGCTTCCCAGCAGGCTCCTAGTGCGTAGCCAAGCGAAAGTGGAATCACCGCACCTAGCGTCTCACCTGTCACGTCGTACAGCAGAAAGTGTCGATAGGGATAACGCTCTGCTCCCGCGAGTAGGCTCATCACTCCACCCAAGGCAGAGAAGAGGAACCGGCTGAAAAAGATTGCCCATCCTCCCCTGCGCTTGAAGTAGAGGCGCGATCGTGTGATCGTGTGGGCAGGAATAACATGCACCCGTCTCGGCTGCACCAACCAATGCAGTGTTCTACTTCCCCAACCTCTGCCGATGAAATACCCTACGTTGTCACCACAAGATGAAGCTGTAATGGTTATTCCAATCAGCAGGACAATATTAAAATCACCGCGAGCCGCAATTGCTCCCGCCGCCAGCAGGAGCAAACTGGTAGGGAGCGGGAGGCCAATCGCTGAAATGAACACGGTCAACCATAGCACAGGATAACCGTACTCATGCAGCAAATGAAGAAGGAGAGGATGGAGTGAGCTCATGGTCACTTCTCCGCATAAGATGGTGATACCACAGACTTCACCATGATCAAAACACAGAGCTCATCCCTGCTTCCTGCTACGCCGGAAAGAGCCTGAAGCCAGGAAGCCCAGTCGGCCCAGCTTTGAAGTGAGCCACTGATCCAGGCCATAATAGCGTCCAGCGGAGAGGCAGAGCAGCATGACAAAGAGAAGTGTATAGGGAAAGGCAGTCCCTATATCCGTTGTTTGACCCGGTAAGTAGGGTCCTCCAAAACCTTCAGCCGTTGACCAGATGCCCAGTGACAGGAATATGCCAACGATATACGTCAGGTTGCTAAAGATGCCAAAGATCAAGAAGAACGCGATAGCAGTCTCTGTCGTGGCTTCGATACGAGCAAAGAGCAATGGATTGATGCTGACAAGGTGAGTCCAGAAGGAGATCCAGGCCTGAATTGGCGCTGGTTGACCATCACTCACTGCCGAGATCTGTTGAACGAATGTGTTTTGAAATTGCGGTTGCCACTTCAACGTCGCGGCAACGACATACACAAGACCGAAGATGATACGCACTAAGCCGACACCACGCTCTCGCCAGTTCATCGACATAGGATGATATGACGAGATTGCGGTTTGTTGCAAAGGTTTTGTTGTTGGATTGTCGATCATAAAAGTTACTCCATTTAATCTACATCAAATTGTTATGAATACCACATTTGCATATAGCTGAATAGGGCCTTCGACCCCCTGCTGCATGTTCCAGAAGGAATCACCATGATTAGACAGCCGTTGGTGATTCGTTAGCTCTAGGGTTCAGAGACAGAATCACCTATCTGAATTCATCGTCATAGTGATGTTCAGTAGCATAGTGTCTGATGTAGGCGTACTCGTAGCCCGATACCAGAGGCTTCTATTGAGTAATATTGTGTAGTATTGTTCTTACACAAGTAGATTCGCAGGGGGTTACAATAAACTTGTTTGGTGAGGACATTCATTTTCATGATCACGTTCTGTATGAATGAGTTTGCACATCGGGTTAGTAATTCTTCGTTAGCTTCGGAAAAATAGCTCTACAAGCCATTCAGCTTTCTTCAATCCCTCACTTGTAGTAGAACTCTCACCATCGATACCTATACACTTCCTCATGATGTCCAGTCAACGCCCACACGATCAATGAAACCAGGCACCTATCCGTCTTGCCAACGCCACAGGCGCGGCTAGACTTCGTCTCAGCAGCTGTGCAAGGAGTGCGCTGCGCTCAGGCAAGACGAAAGGTGTAGGTAATTATGTCTAGAACTTTCCCAAAGTATTGAGAGGGAGAAATTAGACGATTCTGTCGATGTTCCCTACGCTCCTGCGAGCTATATCTACTGTTGTGGTAAGTAGCAGAGAAGTTTTTTCTCGGGCTATATGATGTACGAACCTCCACTCTCTTGGAGAAATGAAATACTCTTTTATCTGCCTGAAATAGTCACTGAAGCATAATTTACTCTAGCTAGCTATGGAAAGAAGTGAAATACCGATGCAAACGATGTGTGCTGAGCGTGCTTGTAGAGAAGTTCCTATGGATACACAGCAGGAATTCCAGCAGTTTTACCAGGAGAATCTAGGCTTGATCTATCGTTACGTGTACAACCAGGTCAGCAACAGGGAAGAGGCCGAGGATCTCACGTCGCAAATTTTTCTCAAAGTAGTCAGCAGCATTGATCAAGAGCGTAGCTGGCTAAGTATGCAAAAATGGCTCTATCTCATTGCACGCTCAACTATCGCGGACTACTGGCGCGCTCGCTATCGTTTACCAAAGAGTTCACTCGATGCAATGCTAGAGGCCGGCTGGGAAGGTCCAGCTGAGGTAGAAGCTACTGCAACAAGCAATAGGGCAGAAGAACAGGTAGAACGTATTCTCCAGGCATTGCCTGAGAAATATCGAGAAGTCTTGAAATGCCGTTTTCTGCTCAAGCTCTCGGTAAAAGCCACTGCGCTACAAATGGGAGCGACGGAGGCAAACGTCAAAGTATTGCAGTTTCGTGCGCTCAAACGCGCTGCTGATCTCGAACAAGTTGTCATAGAACAAGAACATAGAGCGTTGTAGGGACTTTCCTTGCAACGCAAGGTCAGAATGTTTCTGACCGAGCTTATAGGAGGAAATATTTCATGAGGTCCCAGGTGAAGATAGTCACGTTTCTCTTTCTGGTCATCATATCGATGGTCGCAGTGTCCTGTGGACCAGGTAACCAAAAGTTTATCATTGGGCTTCTACCCATCACCATCTCATGCTGTTTGTTCCCCTGCAAGTCAACCTCCTCACAGCTTTCACCAAGCAATTTGCAAAGTTGAAATTCTGTCTTCAGTAGAGTATAGTAAGTGCAACAGCACTCACTAGAGAGTATCTATACCCCCTTGAGAGTAGCTTTTCGTTTGTCTCTTAGGTTCATTTTGTACTGGTTCTTATTTCATTTTTCAGTATGCTGCCAGGAGGAGATGCGACCATGGTCGACCGCGTGGGGCAGCAGCTTGGCAACTATCATCACAACCTGCCTGCGCAGTCCACCCCCCTGATTGGACGTAAGCAGGAGGTGGCGGCAGTGTGTACCCACTTGCGACACCCGGAGGTACGCCTCGTGACCCTCACAGGTCCCGGCGGTGTTGGCAAAACGCGCCTGGGGCTCGAGGTAGCGGCTGACCTGCTCGATGACTTTCCCGATGGCGTCTGCTTCGTCCCACTGGCTCCCATTAGCGATCCCGATCTGGTCGTTCCCGCTCTTGCTCAAGCCCTGGGGATCAAAGAAGCTGGAGAGCGACCGCTTCTGGATCTTCTGCAAGCCTACGTACGAGACAAGCACCTGCTGCTACTGCTCGACAATTTCGAGCAGGTAGCGACAGCAGCACCGAGGCTTGCGAACCTATTGGCCGACTGCCCTCAGCTCAAGGTCCTGGTGACCAGCCGTGCCGTGCTGCACATCCGTGGTGAACACGAGTTTCCCGTCCCACCACTGGCGCTCCCCGACCTCACCCACCTTCCGGGGAGCGAGAGCCTTTTACAGTATGCGGCTGTGGCCCTTTTCCTGTACTGTGCACAGGCTGCCAGACCCGACTTCCAGGTGACTCCCGCCAGCACCCGTACCATCGCCGAGATCTGTGTGCGCCTGGATGGGCTGCCGCTCGCCATCGAACTGGCAGCAGCGCGCATCAAACTCCTCTCCCCACAGGCACTCCTGACCCGTCTGGGACATCGCTTGCAGGTCTTGACGAGCGGAGCACGCGATGCCCCTGTCCGGCAGCAAACCCTGCGCAACACGCTGGCGTGGAGTTATGATCTACTCGATGCCGAAGAGCAACGGCTCTTTCGTCGGCTCTCCGTCTTTGCCGGCGGTTGTACATTGGAAGCGGTGGAGGGTCTCTCTACGGCACTCGGTGAGCTGCCAGCAGACGTGCTGGACGGGGTGGCCTCACTCATGGACAAGAGCTTACTGCGCCAGGTGGAGCAAGAGGGAGAGGAGCCGCGCCTGCTGATGTTAGAGACGATCCGCGAGTATGGGCTGGAGGTTCTGGCTTCCAGTGGGGAAATGGAAAGTACCCAGCGGGCACATGCTCACTACAACCTGCGACTTGCGGAGCGCGCGGAGCTAGAACTCGGGGGTCCACAGCAAGCTACGTGGTTGGAGCGTTTAGAGCGGGAGCACGACAACTTGCGATCGGCATTGCAGTGGACATTAGAGCAAGCTGGGATTGAAGAGCCTATGGAGGGCGAGCGCAGCATAGAGACGGCCTTGCGGCTTGGGGGAGCGCTGCGAGTATTCTGGGTAGTACATGGGCACATCACTGAAGGGCGGCATTTCCTGGAGCGCGCATTGGCTGTAGGGGTACCCCTTGCGGGTACCCGGATCGAGGCATCCGTGCGTGCGAAGGCGCTCATCGTTGCGGGGTACCTGGCCATCATCCAGAGCGACTATGAGCGCGCAGAACCGCTGTGTAAGGAGAGCCTGGCGCTGTACCGAGAACTTGAGGACCAACCAGGCATAGCGTTTGCGCTCTCGTTGTTAGGGAGCGTGGCCTGGACGCAGGGCAATATGGTTGCAGCACGCATGTTGACGGAGGAAGCTCTGGCGATCGCCAGGCAGGTGGATTCTATGGAGTTAGCTGCAGGCTCACTCTTTATTTTAGGGCTGGTGTCCAGCAGCCAGGGGGAGTACGCCAGGGCGTATGCGCTCTTCGAGGAGGGCCTTGCGATGCAGCGAGCGTTGGGGGACAAGCGTGGCATCGCTCACTCACTCTCCCAGTTGGCTCAGGTACTCTTTGTTTCCCAGGCGGATCCGGCGAGGGTAAGTCCTCTGCTCGAGGAATGTCACGTGGTCTCTCTGGAAGTAGGCTACAAGGAGGGTATTGCGGCGTATTATTGCGTTTCTGGGCAGCTAGCGCTCAGTCAAAGGGACCTTGTCCTGGCACGCTCGCTCGCCGAGAAGAGCGTAGTGCTCTACAAAGAAATGGGACACCGGCATGGTACTGCCAACTCGCTTGCCCTTTTAGGGAAGGTACTCGCGATCGAGGGTGACTATGCAGCAGCGCAAACGCCCTTCGAGCAAAGCCTGGCAATCTCGTGTGAGTTGGGTGAACAATGGGTGGCCGCTGTGTTCCTGGTGGAATTGGGGGAAGTCGTCGCGGCACAACGACAGTTAGCGTGGGCAGCACAGCTCTGGGGGGCAGCGGAAGCCTTACGTGACGTATTTGGCGTACCCATCCCGCTGGTCCAGCGCACTGACTATGAACGCTTGGTCTCGGCTGCGCGTGTCCACCTGGGAGAGCGAGCCTTCGCTGTCGCCTGGGCCCAGGGACGATCCATGACGCCGGAGCAGGCCCTTGCCGCCAAGGGGCAAAAGCCAACCCCAGCGCCGACTACGACAGCGTCTCGACCAACCTATCCTGCTGGGCTGACGGCACGTGAGGTGGAGGTGTTGCGCCTGCTGGCGGGTGGCCTGACCGACTTCCAGATAGCTGAAAAGCTGGTACTCAGTCCCCGCACCGTCCACGCCCATATCAGTTCCATCTACAGCAAGCTGGGCGTGACCTCACGCAGTACGGCAACCCGCTATGCTATCGAGCACCACCTCACCTGAACTCCTGCTTGCTTTGCTACACGTTTAGCTGTGGCTTCATAACCCCAGGGAAACTCTCCTTGCGCACCTCAGTCGGCAATGAGGCCGAAGAAGGTGGCTTCTTATAGCTTCGTCCAGGCAGTCTTTAAGACTAGGTAATTCTGTCTAGATGGTCCCAGAGCAAGAAGAGGGAGAAACTACATGATTTTGACGATGTGCTCTACTTCCAATTGAGCTATATCTCGTGTTGTGGCAAGAAGTTTGCTTAAGCTACATCTTATAAGAAAGACAACAACACAGCATTGATATCATGAGAGGAAATAAAGGATGAATCGCAAACAACGACGTATTCTTGGCATACTTCTTGCCATATTCGCACTCGGTAGTATAGTGTTAGCAGGCTGTTCAACTCAAGGCACCACTATAGGCACCACTACGACCACCAACGATGGCGGGAGTGGAAACTGCGCCAATGGAACGGTACATACCCTGGTAACAACTTTCCAGGAACCGTGCGTGAATGTGGCGAAAGGCTCAAAGCTACAGGTTGTTCCCGTTGCAAATTCATTACACATTTTGGATAGTGGTTCATGGATCAACGGCAACCAGGTACCCATGACAGAAGCTGGCGCGCCAACTGTCAAGAATGTGCAATTGACGAGCAGCACGATTTCAATTGGGCCATTCACTACTGCTGGCACCTACCACATCTTTTGTACCGTTCACCCGAATATGAATCTGACGGTCATCGTGAATTAACGAGTACGAGCCAGTAGTGGTAGGAGATGATGAGCATGACACGTAGAGCTGCGGCACGTCTGCGTCCAGCAGGCAGGGGCTTCTACTACGAGCTAGAGACACCAAGAGTATGAGGGGCAAGCGAATAGGCTGCCAATAGGTAGACTCTCTTTCACTTCTCACTCATGTCTATGGAGGAATGTATGTATCGACACACACAATGGCTGCGCATCGGACTCCTTGTCCTCACCCTGCAAATGGCAGGCATTGGCCTGTGGGCACTCCTTGCGCCGCAAAGTTTTTATGACAGCTTTCCAGGTGGAGGGCACGCCTGGGTGGCCCTTCTTCTTCCCTATAATGAGCATCTGGTGCGAGATGTCGGCAGCCTCTATCTCGGCTTCAGTATCTTGTTGGGTTGGGCTCTCGTCGTCCTGGAACGCCGTCTTGTCCAGGCGGTGCTTGTCGCCGTGCTGGTAAGTGCCGTGCCGCACTTTTTGTTTCACCTGGAGCATCTCGACCAGTTTCCACTCGAGGACAAGATAGCGCAAACAGCCGTGCTTGGCTTGTTTCTTGTGCTTCCGTTCCTGCTTCTCATCCTCACCAGACAACGAGGACGACAAGTGGAAGGCAAGCAAACTTCTCTACAACCTAGAGAGCATGAAGGAGGGGTATCATGACAGAAGTAGTAGTCACCGGGGGAACTGGCGTGCTGGGACGGCAGGTGGTCTCCCGATTGTTGGCGGCAGGACACAGCGTGCGCGTACTCAGTCGTCAAGCACGACCGACAGTCCCCAACGGGGTGCAAGTCGTACCGGGCGACCTGGTTCCAGGAAAGAATCTTGACCGGGCAGTGGCTGGGGTTGATGCGATTGTGCATTGTGCAACGACCTATCGGAAGATGGATATCGAAGCGACACACCGGCTGATCGAATGTGCCAGGAAGAGTGATTCGCCGCATCTCCTCTACATCTCGATTGTGGGCGTTGATCGTATCCCCTTGGCGTACTATAAGGTCAAGCTCCTGGCAGAGTCGCTCATTGAACAGTTGCGGCTCCCTTGGACGATCGTGCGAGCCACGCAGTTCCATGATTTCGTGCTGTCGGGCCTTAGTCGCCTCGCTCGCCTTCCCGTCATCCCACTTCCCAAAGGGTTTCGCTTTCAGCCGATCGATGCCGGAGAGGTGGCTGACAACCTCGTCTCCCTGGTAGCTGCTGGGGCAGCGAACCGCGTCCCAGATATCGGTGGCCCACAGGTGCGCACGGTTGAGGACCTTGCACGTGCATACCTGCACCTCCAAGAACGGTCTGCTCCTTTACTTCCTGTTCCTCTTCCTGGTGGTGCAGCGCGAGCCTTTCAAGCAGGTGCCAATCTCTGCCCCGAGCACACCGTGGGGACCGTGACCTGGGAAGACTTCCTGCGTGAGAAGTGCAGGACACAACCAACCAAACAGGAGTGACGAGAGCAATGAGACGGTCAATGTATCGGATGGAGGAGGAAACTGCTATCCATGCTGCTGATCTACCAGGATGAAGTCGCCAACGCCCGCTAAGATAGCCCATGGTCTACTTCCCCCTCCTGTGCGAAGGTCTGTTCCATGCTTTACTCTCAATGAGACCTCTGGAAAGAGTAAGTACTGGAGGGGTCGCCTGAATGAAACAGCAGTCGCTTGCTCGGCTTCACCTACCACCGCAAGGAATGATTGAACAAGTGGAGTCGGTAGTGGAACGATGCCAGGTGCATCTTCGTTCCCCACTCCATTACGACATCAGGAGAAAGCACATATCGAAATATGGTAAGTACGTCAAACCAGTAGCAGTTCAGTCTGCCCATGACCAGGCGCGAATCAGCACGGCTTTGACCACCGAGGCAACCGGATCCCCCCGACGACCAGTACATCCAGCACAGTGAGCAACCGCCACGACAATCTGCATAACATGCTCCACCGACTCAATTTGAGCCACAGTCCGCAACCTTCACTGAGACTGCGCTGCAGGCAGCCAAAGCGAACCTCTCGCACGAGGCCTTCCTCAAAGGCTACATACAATTGCAACAGCTAGATAAATCTATCTAGAGGGATCCCTGCGGAATGCAAGAAAGGAAATACACGATTCTGTCGATGCGCTCATGCTGCCACTGAGGTATATCTTTTGTAGAGGCAAGTAGCGAGCAATCTTCTCTAGCTCTAGCCTTGATGAACATCGCTCGCTTCAATCCTCAAAGGAGACTAGAATGTTCCCTCATGCCAGGGCGATACAGCGCGCCATCTTCCTGACAGACGAAACGACACAGGCGCAGCACAAGACAAGATAGAGAGCGTGCCACAGCACAGTTTAGATTTGTGGCAGGCTCCCCATAGGAGACAACCATGATTACTCAACCCAACCCTCAAATTGAGGCTCGACCAGCTACACGGCCTATTGAGCGCGAACCTCACCTACGCCATGCGCCACTGGACAAAAGGACCACTGGCACCCGAATCCCTAACATTGCCCTCGTTGGCCTCCAGCTCATTATCGGCTACGAGTGGCTGCTCGCCGGTGGAGATAAGCTCCTGCTCGGATCGTTCCCCACCCAGCTCCATGGGCTGCTTCTCACCTCGGTTAGTGGTGGCCACTTGGCCAGCTTCTTCGTCACCATCTTGCAGGGACTCGTGGCACCCAATGCAGTGCTCTTCGGCTACTTCATTGAGTTGGGCGAGACACTCGCAGGCCTGGGACTCGTGACCGCCGGCCTGGTGGCGCTGCTTCGCCCGCTCGCAGGACGCTACCTCAGCGGTATGAGCGCGACGCTGTTCGTGTACGTCGACCGGCTCCTCGAGAGACTGGCACCACTTGCCGCTACGGGCGCGGGACTGCTCGGTGTAAGCTACTTCTTCTTGGATGGCCTGCCGAAGCCGTGGTTCGTACCCAGCATTGCCTTTGGCGGGTCGATTGACCCAGGGCTCTTCCTGGCTGCCGCAAGCGTGGTACTCATCGTGGGCCAGCTCATGCAGCGGTACCAAAGTCGATAACGCTTGCTCGGAAGGGCTCGTGACGGCCAGGAGATCAGGGCTGAGCTTCCTGGTCGCCTGTGCTCCAGGAGAATCAGCGAGACTATAGCGATCATAACAGTTAGGTAATTCTGTCTAGAAGTTACCCAGTGCAATGCAGGAATAGAGGATACACGATGAACAAGCATAACGACCAGGCGCAACTAGCTAAAGGCAAGGTGCAGGTGGGCGACTTGGCCCTGGACTTTATCCTGCCTGCCCAATCAAGGGCACTGGTAAGCCTTGGGGATTTTCTTGGTAAGACAGCTCTTGTGCTGTACTTCTACCCTAAAGATAACACGTCTGTCTGCACTGCTGAAGCATGTGCTTTTCGGGACAGCTACGAGGTCTTCAAGGATGCTGGAGCGGAAGTGATCGGCATCAGCTCAGACTCGGTGGAGTCGCACCAGCAGTTCACCGCAGCACACCGGTTGCCCTTCATCCTGTTGAGTGATGTGGGGGGCGTAATTAGAAAGCGCTACGGAGTGCCCACAGCATTCGGGCTGCCGGGACGCGTGACGTACATCATCGACAGACAGGGCATTGTCCGCCACATCTTCTTCTCGCAATTCACCTCTGAGAAACATGTCGCCCAGGCCCTCCAGACGCTGCAATCGATACATGAGGAACATATGTAATTCGTCTGCAACATTGCATTAGCAATTAGTTTGAGGAGGAGTAACTATTCTGGTGTACTGTCATGAGGTTGGCGCAATCCGTGTGCCTACCTCTTTTGCCACCATCTTAGATTGCTTAGATCAAACGAAGGACCAGAACTATGGAAAGCAGTTAAAAACCTATGCAAACACTAATGCCTACAGCGGTGTTCACAAAGATTGAGCCATCACTGAGAAGTGAATGTAACGTTTTTGATAGAACTGACTCTCTAGACTAGTGACCGGTTTGCTACCTGGACGCGCGTGGGTTGGGTGGATGGGCTGAGCAAGACTTTTGGAGTTTGGACAAGACAAGGAAGGTGAGCCTCTATGCCACGACTACTCTCAGTGAACGTTGGTCTTCCCCGCGACATCGCATGGCGTGGGGAGACGGTGCGAACCGCCATCTGGAAGGAGCCCGTTCAGGGTCGGCGGATGGTCCGACGGCTCAACATCGATGGCGATGGGCAAGGAGACCTGGCCGGGCACGGAGGTGAGTACCGGACTGTCTTCGTCTACCAGATGGAGTCCTATCACTACTGGGAGCGTCAGCTCGGCCGAAACGACTTCGTGTTCGGACAGTTCGGGGAGAATTTTACGGTCGATGGCTTGTCCGATGAGGAGGTCTGCGTTGGCGACCAGTACCGTGTTCCTGTGGGAACCATTTGGATAGAATTACCTACTGCATCATCAGCTCTTCACCAACAACCCCAACAGGGCCAATCCAGTCAAACCGAGGAAGAACCAGCCAGCAATGAACTGGTGCGCACCGGTCAAGAGGAAAATACTCGCTGCCAGTGATGCGACGAACATGAAGAGCCAGGTGAAGCTACCTACACCGGAGGACGCGCCGTTCTCTCTCCCGTTCCCGCGCCCGCGAAAGCCTTTCCATCCACCTGGCTCACGGCTTTCAAGCTTGACCTCGATCTGCCCGCTTTCAAGCCTGGTATTGATCTGCTCCAACGAACGTGGCAGCTTTAGCAACACTCTGCCAGTGTCGAGCAACTGGTTGAAGAGTTGTCGCTGTGTCTGTTCCATACCCTTGACGTCAAGACCCAGGAACTTGCGTGCGTAGGGGACAGCGACTTCGATGAAGTTGAGCTCCGGGGCCAATCCAGTCGAAATACCGACCAATATGCTAACAGCACGCCCGGTGAAAACAAACTGCGCCGGGATTTGCATGTGTTGCTCATAAAGTATGTACTCGACATCCTGAACCATTTCGAGAAGATCCAGTTCACTCACCTCAGCCAGCGTCATCCCGTGATACCGCTCTATCATCAGCAATATGGCCCGCTCGATAGAGGCAAGGTTGGCCCCTTCGTCAATGAAGCCAAGCTGAGAGAGGGCATGAACGAGGGAGCGGGCATCGCGCGTTATGTAAGCCAGAAACACATCTTTCATGAACCTTTTCATATGTTTCGTGAGAGACCCCACCATACCGAAGTCGACGAAGGTGATGATGGGTCTATCGCCTGTTGACCCTTTTTTGACAAAAATATTGCCTGGATGCGGGTCCGCGTGGAAGAAGCCTGCCTCAAAAAACTGGTAGAAGTAGGCGCATACGGTGCGTTTGGCCACTTCCAGGCGGTTGATCCCCGCTGCATTGAGAGTAGCATAATCGTTGATCTTGATGCCATCGATCCACTCGAGAACCAGCAGACGCCGTGAGACGTACTGGTCATAGACACGCGGAATATAGATCATGGGGTCGTTCTTGAACATCTCTTTAAAGCGTATGGCGTTTGCTGCCTCTTGAACGTAATCGATTTCTTCGTAGATCGTGCGTTGAAACTCGTGGTAGACTCCCATGAGATCGATAATGCCGTTCACGTCTACGAATCGCGTGATGATCCAGATAACGAACTTGAGGGTGCTCAAGTCCATACGGGCGAGTTGTTCAATATCGGGGCGCTGGATTTTGACTGCAACCGTCTCACCGGTAGAGGCGAGGACCGCTTTATGGACCTGGCCGAGCGAGGCGGCAGCGATACATTTGCGCTCCAGCATGCTGAACACCTCCTCAACGGGTCTGCCCAACTCCGACTCGATGACTGACACGACATGGTCAAAGGGTGCGGGTGGCACCTCGTCCTGCATTGAACTCAGCAAGGCAATGGCCTTCTCTGGCAGCAGATCAATGCGAGAACTGAGGAACTGTCCAAAACACACTTGTTATGAAGCGCCGCGTGGCTTGCTGGAGCTCCTTGCGTTCGGCATGCATACTTCGTCTATGCCTTTCCTTGTCTTGACCATTTATCATGTGCTTACCTACCTGATCATTTCTATCATGGATACTTGTAATAGTGCTTAGTGCTTAGTGTATAGGTTTATGCCGTCAACCTCTAGCTACGGTACGCACGAGATACCTGAGACCAGCCGCTACGCGTCCAATAAGAGATATACATCAAAGGGGATCAGGTGTGCATCGACAGAATCGTGTAATTCCTGCTCTGCCTTCCTCTGGGAACCGTCTATATAGAATTACCTAGCTGTATGGCCGACTCTAGAGCAAGCGCAGGTTTTGCGATGAACTCTCGAAAGCAGTGATGAATCATTCAATCAGTACCAGGAACTCCATACGCGTTTGGCTTTCAGTCCGAAAGACACCTCGCATGACGGATGACGTCATCCGTGCCGGGGAACGTATACCGCGCGCCGCCATACAGTAATGTTCCCCTTTGAGCACCACCGCCACATTCTGCGTGCCGGTGATCCGACTGATCTCATCGGCGATCTGTTCGCCCAGTCGCTCTTGCAGTTGCAAGCGATGCGCAAACTGGTGCGCAATCCGCGCGAATTTCGAGAGGCCCAGCACTTTTCCGTTCGGGATGTAACCAATGGAGACATCACACCAGAATGGCAGAAGATGGTGCTCACAGAGCGATGCGACCCGTATGCTGGACACACATACCAACTGGTCGGAGGACACCGAGGCAAACGTCGTCTCGGTCGTGCCAGGATCATACTCTATAAATTCGCGCCAGGCGTCGGCCCACCGACGTGGCGTCTCTCGGAGCCCTTCGCGATCAGGATCTTCCCCAATGGCGAGCAGCAACTCACGCCCTAACGCAAGCAGCCTGGGATAATCGACCCGCTTCGGTTTCCTCTCGACTTGAGCGCTATGCCCATTACTATGTCCATTACTACGTAGATGATCTCTATTCATGTCCTTACATTTCTCTTCTTCATGGTACTGGAGTGAAGAAATTCACACTTTCTCTGTGGGGTCACCATATTTTTTCGGGAGAATCATACGCTAAGGCCTTTAAAAGGTAATTTACTGAGCGCATCATATCACTTAAGATGCAAAAGGCGCGTATTGAAAGCGTTCCTTGATCCATCTCTCTCTTTATGACGCATTGACAGAACAGCCTCAGAAGCCACTTCGTCTCTTAGCGCCTGTTTCGCCCCGAATGATATGGTGACCCCATACTGTAAGACCAGCTCTGATAAAGCCAATGCCGAAGATGACTCCAGATATGACAAAGAGTACGTCAAACCCTTTGATAACAAATCCTAGAATCCCGACGAGCGTTGAAGTGATCAATAAGGCCGATGCCCAACGGGGAAGTGTCTTAGCCGCCCATGAACGTATGGCCAGTACGCTGATACCCACCGCAAAGAGGAACGCTGCAACCGGGTAGAGAAACGCTACAGCGCTCACTACATCATGCCCAATAAGTAGTCCAGCACCGATGAGTGCCAGCACGAAGCCAAAGAACCCCCACCGTCCAGTTTCCTGCTTCTGGAATGCATACACGCCTATCACACCCAAAAGGAGCAAAACATCAATAGCAAAGTAGAATATCTGAAGCCCTACACTCGCAGCAGTGGGAGTAAACGATGCAATCAGGCGCAGTATCCCTGCAAGCACCGCCGCTAGCCCGCACCACCGAATGAGATTCGTACGAGACATGACCTGAATCCTTTCGACGAGAAGAGCACATTGAGTCGGCCTTTCAAGAGATGAGCAGTCTTTCATTCTCACGCTGATCAGTGAGCAGCGGTTTGTTGTGGCTGGTAGCTACCCACCTCAACTCGGAAGCTGATACACACACGGTTCCAGGTGTTGATAGTGCCAACTGCCAGGGTAAGGTTCAGCAGTTCCTCATCCGTAAAGTGAGGCCTGATGTGTTGGTAGACCTCGTCAGGAACGTGCGTATCGGCAACGAGGGTGAGCGCCTCGGTCCACTCCAACCCCGCGCGTTCCCGTTCGCTGTAGCATGGCGCTTCTCGCCAGGCAGAAAGCAGATAGATGCGCTGCTCGCTCTCCCCGGCTGCCCTAGCATTTTTCGTATGCATATCGATACA
>WNGE01000674.1_pt1 | contig 44815 bp, 42 predicted proteins | sample 5400651 | NCBI WGS metagenome assembly WNGE01 (sample SAMN13153370, study PRJNA577476) | soil metagenome | isolation source: 60 cm soil or saprolite under grassland replicate 2 | place: USA:California | collected 2016-06-15 | reverse complement strand
CAGTGGCTGGTGCCCGCGACCGGGCGGCAGTTGAAGGCCGAGGTGTTGTTCGCCGCCACCGAGAGGTCGTCGTCGCCCCGGTAGGCGTCCACCAGGCGCATCCGCGCGATCGGGAAGCGGTCGGCGAACAGGCTGGCCAGCACGCGCAGCAGTGGCGCCGCGTAGCGGCGCTGGACCACCAGCTCGCCACGGTGCACGCGCCCGTCGAAGCCCCAGTGGTCGACGGTGAGCAGCCCCAGCCGCGACGGGCCGACCGGGCAGCCGGGCCGCCAGGAGTAGCGCATGCGCGCAAGGGTGGCGGCGTCGATCGCCGCCACGCCGCCGTGGAACCGCGGCGTGGCGCTCCGCGCTGCGCCGGCGGGCTGCGCTGGCGGCCGGGTGGACGCCACCGTCGGCGAGGTGGCTGCCGTGGACGGCGTGGCGCCAGCGGCGGGGGCGGGGGCGGCCTGCCGCACGGGCGCGTGCCTGGTGCCACAGCCGCCGGCCAGCACGCCGACGACCACGCTCAGCGCGAGCACGCGCCTCACCCCGGCGGCTCCTTTCGGCATCGCTGCGACGGCTGCTCGCGCCATTGCACCATCGAGCAGGCCGGTGGCGCTCAGACGCCGCTGACCTGGACCCCGACCACGCGCAACGCGGCCGCGACCACGACGCTGCAGCATGCGACGCTGCGCCACCCGGGTGTGGGGGATCATCCGGGGGAAAACCGACCATACACCATCAGTCAGTACAAAGGGTGGAACGCGGACCGTCCCGGGGCGTCTGACTGGAGGCGGGTGGCGGAGGGGCCGGTAGGGGCTGAACCCGCACGCGGACGGTGCGCTCAGGCCGTCGGGATGGTGGGGAGGCGCAGCTCGAAGCGGGCGCCGTGGTCGGAGTGGACGGGGTCGGTGGCCTGGACGTCGCCGTCGTAGGTGCGGGCGGTCTGGCGGGCGACGTAGAGGCCCAGGCCGAGGCCGCCGACCGGGCGGGTGGTGCTGGAGTCGAGCTGGGTGAACCACTCGAACACCCGGTCGCGGTCGCCTGGTGGGATGCCTGGTCCGCTGTCCTCGACCACCAGCAGCGCCTCGCGGCCCTCGCGCAGCACCTCCACCGGGATGCTGGGGCTGTCGGGGGCGTGCTTGACGGCGTTGTCGATCAGGTTGGCGAGGACGCGCCGCAGCGCTTCGGGGGTGAGCCGGACCGGCAGGCTGAGGTCGGCCGCGGCCACCAGGGTGATCTTCCGGTCGGGGTGCCTGTCGTGCCACAGGTCGACCACCCCTCGCGCCTCGGCCACCAGGTCGATGGGCTGCTGCGGGGTCGACCCGCTGGTGACCTGCTCGCACTCGGCGGCGATCAGGGCCTGCTGGACCAGGTCGTCGAGCCGCTTGGTGGCGTGCTCGGTGGCCAGCAGCAGCTCGTGGTGCTTGCCTGGCGGCAGCTTCGTCTGCTGGCGGACCAGCGTGCTCACCGCGCCGAGCGCGGCGGTGAGCGGCGTGCGGAACTCGTGTGAGATGGTGGCGAGCAAGTTGGACTTCAGCCGCGCCGCCTCCGCGAACTGCTCAGCGAGCACCTGCCGCTCGGCGGCGAGCCGGCGCTGCTCGGCCTCGTTGGCCTCGGCCGCCTCGGCAGCGTGGACCGCGACCAGGCGGGCGGCCTGCGCGTTGACTGCGGTGCGGGCCAGGACGTAGAGGCCGATCAGGGGGATGACGAACAGCAGCAGCAGGCTGACGCGGACGGTGGCCACCAGCAGCGTCACCGGCGCGACCGCGAACATGATCGTCGAGGTCAACACTTGCGGGGCGTCCTCGCGCAAGTCGTCACGGAGGCCGGCGATCAGGTCAGGGCCGCGGCTGAGCGCGCTGGCCATGCGCACCAGGACGTTGTTGGCGAGCAGGAAGGTGACCGCGGCGCCGAGGAACGCCAGCAGGTCGAGGTCGCTGGCGGCGAATGGAACCTGGCCGCCGAGCAGGTGGTACGTGGCTGCGGCGGCGGCGAGCGTCAGCGCGTACTGGGCGGCGTTGAACACGACCGCCCGAGGTGGGCGGCCGTGGGTCAGGTCGCCGACCACCGAGGCGACCGCGTACGCCACCACGGCCGCGCCGAGGCCCCAGCCGAGCAGGAGCGCCACGGCGAAGGTCGTCGAGATCGTGAACGAGTACGCCTTGTCACGGCGCGGCACCGTGATCGAGGCGAGCTCGCTTGCGATCAGCAGCCCGACCAGCAGCCAGTATGCCGTGGGAGCGGTGGCGGCGGCGCGCAGGCCGCCGCGGACGGCGAGCAGGACGACGAGCGAGAGACCGGCCGCCGAGGTGGCGGCGACGTAGACCCGCAGCGGTGCCGGGCGAGCAGCGACGACCATAGCACCCGACCTTGGGAGGCAGCGGACACCAAGGTCGGGTAGCACATCACGGCATCGGAGCGGGTGTCGAGTCGCTCCGATGCCGCGACGGGTCAGCGGGTGGCTAGCCGTTCCACTTCAGGCTGGCGCCGAGTGAGGCGGCAAGGGCGGCGAACGCGCCGAGGATGCCAATGATCCTCGCAAGACGGGTCTTGAGCCGCATGTTCCGGGTCACCTCCCAACGTGCACGTGTGACCCCGTGAACGACTCAGTATAGGAGAACAACTCGAAAGTATGAACTCATTCATTTCTTACATAAGTGTAAATTATTCCAAACTGGAACCAAGTCCCGCATCCGGAAGTGGCCAAGGCGTCGTTCGCGGTCCTTGGCCACTTCCGGATGCGGGGGAGCCGCGGTCGAGCGGCGTCGTGTACAAGACCGTGGGACGGCCTGCATCGTCGAGGTCATCCCCGAGGGCGCGTCCCTGACCTACGGCGTGGGCGTCTCCCTGTGGAAGATGCGCACCCCGGCCACGGCTCGCGCACGCGTGCCAGTGACGCCGGCCAGGGGTGGGTAGGGAAGTGGTGGCGGGCGGTGTCGGGGCTGCGGCAGACTACCGGCCTTGCGCGGCTGGCCAGCGGGGCCGCCGCCGGCACCAGCGAAGGAGCGGCGGTGCAGGCCGACCAGCGCATCATCGAGCTGCTGAACAGGGTGCTCACCTTCGAGCTGACCGCTGTCAACCAGTACTTCCTCAACGGCCGCATGTGCAGCAACTGGGGCTACGAGCGGCTGGCAGAGCGGCACCGGGCCATCTCCCTGGAGGAGATGCACGACGTCGAGGAGCTGATCGACCGCATCCTGTTCCTCGAAGGCCTGCCCAACCTGCAGCGGCTCGACCACGTGGCCGTCGGCGAGACACCGGTCGAGCAGCTGCGCCTGGCCCTCGAGCTGGAGCGCACCGCCGTGCGCAACCTGCACGACGGCATCGCCCTCTGCCTCGAGGTCGGCGACCAGGGCACGCGCGAGTTCCTGGCGGGCATGCTGGCGGAGGAGGAGCGGCACTGCGACTACTGGGAGACCCAGCTCGCCGCGGTCGACGCCGTCGGCGAGGCCAACTACCTCGCCCAGCAGCTGCGCGCGTAGGGAGCTGGATCAGCCGACCCCGTCCGCCGGGCCCGGCCGCCCGGTCGTGCGCTGGCGGCGCGCCCAGGTCCAGGGGTAGTTGGGGTCCTCGGCGTCGCGGGCGGCCGGGCCGAGCGCCAGCGGACGGAAGGTGTCCACCATCACCGCCAGCTCCTCGGTGCCTGGCTTGCCGAGGGCGGCCTCGACGCTGCCGGGCTGCGGGCCGTGGGTGAAGCCGCTGGGGTGCAGCGAGATCGACCCCTGCACGATGCCGGAGCCGGCGCGGCTCATGAAGTCGCCGCCGGTGTAGAAGATCATCTCGTCGGAGTCGACGTTGGCGTGGTTGTAGGGCACCGGGATCGCCTGCGGGTGGTAGTCGAACAGCCGCGGCACGAAGCTGCAGACCACGAAGTTCGGTCCCTGGAAGGTCTGGTGCACCGGCGGTGGCTGGTGGACCCGCCCGGTGATCGGCTCGAAGTCGTGGATCGAGAAGCGGTACGGGTACAGGCAGCCGTCCCAGCCGACCACGTCGAACGGGTGGTGGTCGTAGACGTAGCGGGTCAGCCCGGCACGGTGCCGCACCAGCACCTCGGCCTCGCCCGGCTCGGAGACCAGCAGCGGCTCGTCCGGGCCGTGCAGGTCGCGCTCGCAGTAGGGGGCGTGCTCCAGGAACTGCCCGACGGCGGAGAGGTAGCGCCGCGGCGGCCGGATGTGCCCGAACGCCTCGATCACCAGCAGCCGCAGCGGCTCGCCGCCGCCCTCGACCGCCCAGCGGTGCGTGGTCGAGGTGGGGATCACCAGGTAGTCGCCCTCGCCGACCTCGAGCGCCCCGAACACCGTCTCCACCCGGGCGCGGCCGGACTCGACGTAGACGCACTCGTCGCCGATGGCGTTGCGGTACAGCCCGCTGGAGCCGTCGGCGGCCACGTACGACAGGCGCACGTCGCCGTTGGCCATCAGCAGCTGCCGCCCCGCGACCGGGTCGCCGCCGCTCTTCAGCGTGTGGGTGCGGAAGTGCCTCGGCAGCAGCGGGTGGTTGGGGGTGCTCGCGTCGGGCTCCTCCTCGACCGGCTCGGCCGCGACGATCGCGGTGGGCAGGTGCCGGTGGTACAGCAGCGAGGCGTCGGAGGTGAAGCCCTCCTCGCCCATCAGCTCCTCGGCGTAGAGGCTCCCGTCGGGCTGCCTGAACTGGGTGTGGCGCTTGGGTGGGACCTCTCCCACGCTGCGGTAGTAGGTCATGGCAGCCTCCTTACAGAAACGCTCGGTGGCCCTCCGCCGCCTTGTGCGCCGGCTTCCCTCGTCGCTCCTTCGTCGCTCCTCAGTCCAGCCGGCGCGCGGCTACGGGCCACCTCGCTAGAGGTTCCCGCGGGCCGCCTGCTCGCGCTCCAGCGCCATGAACAGCGCCTTGAAGTTGCCCTCACCGAAGCCGCGCGAGCCGTGGCGCTCGATCATCTCGAAGAACACCGTCGGCCGGTCCTGGTTCATCTTGGTGAAGATCTGCAGCAGGTGGCCCTCGTCGTCGCGGTCGGCCAGGATGCCGAGCTCCTTGAGGGCCTCGACGTCCAGCTCCAGGTCGGCGAAGCGGTCGGCCAGGTCGTCGTAGTAGGCGTCGGGCACGCGCATGAACTGGATGCCCCGGTCGCGCAGGGCCCTGACCGTCGCGATGATGTCGTCGCTGGCGATGGCGATGTGCTGCACCCCGGGGCCACGGTAGAATTCCAGGTACTCGTCGATCTGGCTCTTGCGCTTGCCGGCCGCCGGCTCGTTGATGGGGAACTTGATGCGGCCGGTGCCGTCCCAGGCGACCTTGCTCATCAGCGCCGAGTACTCGGTCGAGATCGCCTCGTCGCTGAAGTGCACCAGCTGGGTGAACCCCATCACCCTCTCGTAGAACTCGACCCAGGTGTCCATCCTGCCCAGCTCGACGTTGCCGACCACGTGGTCGATCCGCCGCAGCCCGGGATCGGGCAGCGGGTCGGTCACCGTCTCCCAGGCCACGTAGCCGGGCCGGTGCGGGCCGTGGTAGCCGCTCCGGTCGACCAGCGAGTGGACCGTGTCGCCGTAGGTCGCGATCGCCGCCCGGCGCAGCACGCCGTGCTCGTCCTTCTGCTCCTCGGGCTCGAGCACCGGCCTGGCGCCGCGCTCGACCACCGCCGTCTCGAACGCGCGCCTGGCGTCGAGCACGCCGAGGCCGACGTCGCGCACGCCGTCGCCGTGCCGGGCGACGTGCTCGGCGATGGGGGAGTCGGGGGTGAGGGCCGTGGTCAGCACCAGTCGCACCTCGCCCTGGGCGAGGACGTAGGAGGCCCGGTCGCGCACGCCCGTCTCCGGGCCGGCGTAGGCCAGCGGTCGGAAGCCGTAGCCGGTGCGGTAGAAGTGGGCGGCCTGGCGGGCGTTGCCCACCCAGAGCTCGACGGCGTCGAAGCCGGTCAGGGCCAGGGGGTCGTCGACGGGCTGCGGCTGGGTCATGCAACGCTCCTCTCGGTGCCAGGATCCTCCATCCTCCACCTGTTCCCCCGGCTGCGCCATGATCACACCGGCGTCCGAGCGCCACTCGCCCGACCACGCACGGCGGTTGCCGGCCCGACCGTTTCTATAAAGGAGCACGCCATGGCGATCGCCCCCGGCCTGCGGGCCGCCTTCGACCACACCGTCGCCGAGCCGGACACGGCGGTCGCGCTCGGCAGCGGCGACGTGCCCGTGCTCGGCACGCCGCGGGTGCTCGCCCTGGCCGAGCGTGCCACCGTCGCCGCCCTGGCGGGCGCGCTCGATCCGGGCGCCACCAGCGTCGGCACGCGGGTCGAGCTCGACCATCTGGCCGCGAGCCCGGTCGGGGCCACCGTGCGGGTCTCGGCCGAGCTCGAGCGGGTCGGGGGCCGGCGCCTCGAGTTCGCGGTCGAGCTGCGCGACGGCGCGCGCCTGGCGGCCCGCGGCCGGGTCACCCGGGTGCTGGTCGACCGGGATGCCTTCCTGGACGCGGCCGCGCGCTGACGGCCGCCGGCGCCGCGCCAGTTCGGGCGCCCGAAATCTCTTTGCCCGCACCTGCCGGACCGGGTTCCACCGGCCATTTTCGTGGGTAGAATCGCCGCACCGAGATTGCACTTGGCGACCGGTCCCGCCTGTCGCTCGCTGTCGCCTTGTCCCCCGCCCGAGGAACCTCGCGTGCCGATCGACGAGCAAGGCCTCGACCACGGCCTGCGCCGGCTGCGCGCCACCGCCGCGGGGACGGAGAGCGAAGGCCTGGCCGACGCCCTGCAAGACGTCGTCGCCGCCACCGGCGCCGTGTTCGGTGTCGACGGCGCCGCGCTGAGCCTGCTCGACGAGCAGGGCGAGCTCCGCTGGGTGGCCGCCAGCGACCCGGCCGTCGAGCTGGTCGAGCGCGCCCAGCTCGACCTCGACGAGGGTCCCTGCCTTGACGCGGTCGCCAGCGACCGGGTCGTGGCCACCCCGGACCTGGTGGGGGACGGGCGCTGGCCGCGGACGGAGGCGGTGATCCGCCACCACCGCCTGCGGGCGGTGCTCGCCGCCCCCATCCGGGTCGACGACGTGCCGGTCGGCAGCCTCAACCTCTACGCCCGCGAGGTACGCCAGTGGAGCGAGGCGGACCTGCAGGCGATCGAGGCCTACGCCGCGGTCGTTGCCGACCTGCTCGTGTCCGAGCTGCACCGCGAGGACCACGGCGACAAGGTCGGCCAGCTGGAGCACGCGCTGCTCTCCCGGGTCCTGGTCGAGCAGGCCAAGGGCGTGCTGATGGCCCGCCTCGGGCTGGGCTCCCGACCCGCCTTCGAGCGCCTCCGCCGCCAGGCCCGCGAGCAGCGGCGCAAGCTCGACGAGGTGGCCAGGGAAGTGGTCGCGACCACCCAGTTCGACCACGCGGGCAGCGACAACGGAGCCGCCGCCGCCCGCAACCGTCGTGGCCGGCCGCGGACGCCGCGGCGCCGCTCCGGCCAGCCGGGCGAGCCGGTGACCCGGCTGACCCTGCTCGCCGCCGTCACCGACGCCGCCCTCGCCGACCTGGACCTGGACGCGCTGCTGGTCGAGGTGCTGGAGCGGGTGGGCACGGTGCTCCTGGTCGACCAGGCCACCGTGCTGATGCTCACCAAGGACGGCCAGGAGCTCGAGGTGCGCGCCTCGGTCCCGCCCAACGGGGGGATCCGGTCGGGGATGCGGGTGGAGCTCGGCTCGGGCGTCGCCGGCCGGATCGCGGCGGTCGGGGCCGGCCTCCTGGTCGAGGACCTGGCCGAGGTCGACGGGGCGCCGGTGCTGGTCAGCGCCGGGCTGCGCTGCATCGCGGGGGTCCCATTGCTGGCCCGCGGGCGGCTGCTCGGCGTCCTGCAGGTCGGCACGCGCGCGCCGGGCGGGGTCGGCCTCGCCACCCTGGAGCGGCTGCGCGTGGTGGCCGAGCCGCTGTCGCTGGCGATCGAGCACGCCCGCCGCTTCGAGGCCGGCCGGGCGGCCGGCCGCAGCGAGCGGGCCTGACCGCGGTCGGCGCCGACCGGCTACACGCCAGTGGTGGCGCGGGGGTAGGCGACCTTCGCGTCGGTGGCCACGTTGACCAGGTAGGGGACGTTCGACTCGAAGGCCCGGCGCAGGGCCGGCCCGATCCCGTCGGGGGAGGTGACCAGCTCACCGGCGCCGCCGAGGGCGCGCGCGACCTCGTCGTAGCGGCAGCCCGGCTGCAGGTCGGCGGCGACGTCGTAGCCGAAGAGGAGCTGCATGGGGTGCTTCTCGAGGCCCCAGATGCCGTTGTTGCCGACCACCATCACCACCGGCAGGCCGTGGCGCACCAGCGTGTCGACGTCCATCAGGGAGAAGCCGGCGGCACCGTCGCCGAGCAGCAGCACCACCTGGGCGGAGGGCCGCGCCAGGCGGGCGGCGATGGCGTAGCCGAGGCCGGTGCCGAGGCAGCCGTACGGCCCCGGGTCGAGCCAGCCGCCGGGCCTGGCCGGCTCGACGTAGCGGCCGGCGAAGGAGACGAAGTCGCCGCCGTCGCCGATCACCACCGCGTCGTCGGCCAGGAGGCGGCGCAGCTCCCCGTAGATCCTTGCCGGGTGGATCGGCGTGGCCTCGCTGGCGAGGAGCTGCTGGTCCCGTGCTGCCGCCTCGGCGGCGGTGGCTCGCAGCCGCTCCAGCCAGGCGCCGCGGTGCGGCCGGCCGCGCAGCCGGGCGGCCGCCTCGACCAGCCCGTCCAGCACCGCGCTGAGGTCGCCGGCGGCGGCACCGGCCAGCTCCACGTGCCCGGCGAGCTGGCTCGGGGCGTCGGCGAGGTGGACCACCTTGGCCGCGGGCGCGCCGTCGCGGCCGCCGAAGGAGCCGTAGCCGAGCCGGAAGTCGAGCGGCGCCCCCGCCACCAGCACCAGGTCCGCCTGGCCGAGCGCGAGCGCGCGGGCGCGCGTGACCACCAGGCCGGCGTCCGGCGGGACCACCCCCCGGCCCATGCCGTTGGCGATCACCGGCAGCTGGAGGGCCGATGCCGCGCGGGCGGCCGCCTCCTCGGCCCCGTCGGCCCAGACGTCCGAGCCGATCACCAGCACCGGCCGCTCGGCCTCGGCCAGCAGGGCGGCGATGCCGGCCAGGGCGTCGGGGTCGGGGACGGCCCGCTGGCGCGGCGCGGCGGCGGGCGCCGCCGCGGCGGCGACGGAGAAGAGCTGGTCCATGGGCACGTCGAGGAAGACCGGGCCGCGGTGTGGCGTGGCGGCGAGGGTCAGCGCCCGGTCGACCTCGGCGGCAAGGGCGGCCACCTCGTTGACCGTGCCGGCGTACTTGGTGACCGGGGCGAGCAGCGGTGGGTGGTCCAGCTCCTGCAGCGCGCCCGTGCCCCAGCGGCCGGCGGGCGCACGCCCGCCCAGCACCAGCAGGGGTGAGCCGTTGAAGTGCGCGGTGGTGACCGCGCTGATGCCGTTGGTGACCCCGGGGCCGGCGGTCAGCACGGCCAGGCCGGGCCGGCGGGTGAGCTTGGCGGTGGCCTCGGCGGCGAACACCGCGGTCTGCTCGTGGCGCACGTCGACCAGGCGCATCGGCGGGTCGGCCTTGACCGCGCCGTCGTACAGCGGGAAGACGTGCGCGCCGGAGAGGGTGAACATGGTGTCGACGCCGTGCCGCCTGGCCACGGCGACGGCCAGCCCGCCCCCGTGGCCCTCGAGCACGGTCGCGTCGTCCACCCGGGCGGCTTCGCTCACGGTCCCACCTCCAGCTTCGGGCGACTGGTCGGCACGATGCTACCCGGCGCCAGCGGGGCGCAGTCGTGGTCGGCAACGCCCGCCGCCCGGGCGAGCGCTGCTACCGCGCCGGGGGCGTGACCCCAGGGCTGGTGGCCGCGCCCAGGCGCGTTCCCGTCCGGGGACGGGTGGGCGCGTCCGGGACCTCCGCGGGCGGGCCGCAGCCGGCGGCGGGCCGGCCCGCCAGGCGCGCGTCGAGCCAGGCGAGCACGTCGTCGCCGCTCGCGTCGACCACCTGGCCGTGGTGCACGCCCGCGTAGACGCGCAGCGCGGTCGGGTCGTCGAAGCCGCAGAGCCGGCGGCTCATCCGGGTCACCACCCGCAGCGGCGCGGCACCCTCGGCGCCGCCCTGCACGATCAGCACCGGCGCGGGGATCGGAGCCTGCCCGGCCGCGTTGCGCTCGAACAGGGCGCGCCACGCCGGCACGGTGCGCGGGTCGGAGCGCAGCGCGGGCGGGGTCCTGCCCGCCGACGGCGGGCAGAAGCTGCGCAGCCGCTCGACCGCGGCGCGGCCGTCCGCGCTGAGGATGTCCAGCGGCGCGCCATAGGCGTCGTGCCAGGCGGCGGCGATCAGCATCGCGAAGCTGGTGGTCGGCACCGGGCTGGGCCGGAACGGGTCGCGGTCCATGGCCTCGACGGCGCCGCCGGGGGAGGCCGAGGCCACCCCGGCGAGCTGCAGCTCTGGCGCGTACGAGGAGGCCAGCTCGCCGGCCCACAGGACGGCGTGGCCGCCCTGTGAGAAGCCCCACAGCGCGACCGGGCCGCCGGCGTGCGCGTCGCGCAGCCGGCCGGCCGCGCGCACCGCGTCGAGCACCGAGTGGCCCTCGCTCGCGCCCACCAGGTAGGGGTGCAGGCCGGGCGTGCCCAGCCCCTCGTAGTCGGTCGCCACCACCACGTACCCGCGCCGCAGCAGCTCGCCCAGCCAGTACCCGCGCAGGGTGGCGATGCCGTCGACCCCGAGGTGGGAGGGGGTGCAGCGGTCGGCCAGCCCGGTGGTGGGATGCGCCCAGGCGACCACCGGCCGGGGCTCCGGCCGGTCTCCTGGCGGTGCCACCACCAGCCCGGAGACGGCCACGTCGTGCCCATCCATGGAGCGCGAGTGGTAGAGGATCACCCAGGCCCGCGCGCCCCGCGTCGCGGCCGGCCCCTTGATCTCCAGCGACCGGATGAGCTGGCCGGGCTGCCCCGCCGGCGCCGGAAGCCGCTCGGGGACCTGGTAGAACGCCGCTGGCGGGAACTCGGGCGTGCTGGCCGAGGACTCCTCGGTGGACCAGACGGCCATCACCGCGCACAGCGCCAGCACCACGGCAACGGCGGCCATCCGGCGCGCCCCGAGCCTCCAACGCCCTTCCGCGGCCGTCCGCGGCGAGCCCCACGCCCGCGGCCGGCGCCGCTCGGCCGGCGCCGCCGGCCAGAGCCCCGCGAGCTGCTGGCGTGCCCTCGCGGTGAGCGTCGAGCGGAGCTGCGCGAGCCGCTGCCGCGGGTCCGTCGGCGCGCGCAGCCGCAGCCGCGCCAGCCCCCCGCGCGCGCCGGCGGTGAGCGTGCGCCAAGGCGCCGCGCGCCGCGCGTCCCGATCGGCCGCCGACCGGAGGCCGGCGAGCAGCCGGCGGGCGGCGGCGCCGGCGGGCGTCGGCCGGGGTCTGGCGGGTGGTGGGCGTCGCTCGGCCTGCGCGGCGGGCCACAGCCATGCGAGTCCCCGGCGTGCGGCGGCCACGAGCGTCGAGCGCCGCCAGGGTCGCCCGCGCCGGTTCGCCGCTGGCTTCCAGGGGCGCCGCGCCAGCCGCTGGCGTACGGCCCTGGTGGACAACCGCGACCAGGGCCGTCCGAGCCGACGGTTGCCGCCAGGTGTCATCGCACCCGCACCTCGACCGGCTCGCTCACGTGCGCAACCGTACCAGGTTGCCGCACCTGGCGAGGCAGTCCGGGCAAGCGAATCTCGGGGCGTATGTCCGTATCAAGCCGCCCGACGTGCCCTCGGGACCGGGGCGGGGCGCTGGGATGGACGCAACGGCCCGAGCCGGCGTAGTATTCGAACGTGGGTTCGACCAGCAGGTTTCTCGCCTGACCAGCCACGAGGAGGGGGAATGCCCCAGTCACGGGCGGCGCAGCCGCCCACCATCGAGAAGGGTGCCGAGGTGCGGGTGCGCGGCCCTCGCAGCGGCGAGTCCGGCACCTGGAAGGTGGTCGGACCGGTCGCCGGCGCGGACTCCGACGACCCGGCCTTCGACGTCACCAACCTGACCAGCGGCCGCCGCCGCATCTTCCGCAGCTCGCGCCTGGTGGTCCTGCGGCCGGCCAGGCGCTGAGCAGGGCCGGCTCCCAGCCGCCGTCTCCTACCATGTGTCACCCGGCGCGCACGCAGCGTGCGCCGGGTGACGGGCGTGGGAGGGATCGGCATGAAGCTGGAGATCGGCGCCGGTGAGAAGCCGAGCCCGGACTACGACGTCCACGTCGACATCCTGCCGCTGCCCGACATCGAGGTGGTCTGCCGGCTCGACGAGCTGCCCTTCGCCGACCGGACTTTCTCGGCGCTGCGCGCCAACCACGTGCTCGAGCACCAGAGCTACGAGCTGGTCGAGCCGACCCTGCGCGAGTGGGCGCGCGTGCTCGCCCCCGAGGCGCTGGTCGACATCGGCGTGCCCGACGCGCGCTACGTCGCCAGGCAGTGGCTGGACGGCGTCTACTCGACCCTCGAGGCCAACTACTGGCTGCTCGGCGGCCACTCCGACCGCTGCGCGCACAAGGGCGTCGACGAGCGCGGCGTGCCCCGCTGGATCTGGAACGCGCACCATGCCCTGTTCGACGCGACCTGGCTGGCCGAGCTGCTCGCCGCCAGCGGCTTCGCCGCGGTCGAGATCACCAGCTACGACATCCGCAACCTCCGCTGCCGCTGCCGCCGCGCGGCCTGGTAGCCCTGGCAGCGGAGGATCGTGCCGCGCGGTCGCCCGCCGTCGCGGGGCTCAGGCCCGGCGGATGCGGATGCGGTCGAAGTCGGGCGCGAAGCCGCTCGGGTTGAAGAAGGTGAGCGTGTTGTCGCCGGCGCGCAGCGTGATCGTCACGGTGAGCCGGCCGACGCGGTCGAAGCCGCCACTGTCCTCGAAGGAGAGCGGGATGCCCTGGCCGCCGTCCACCGAGAGGAGGGCGTCGCGCCGCTCGCCACTGGCGTACCAGATGGTGAGCTGGTAGGAGCCGAGGCTGGGCGCCTGCACGCCGCCGAAGGTGAGGGTGCCGCCGTTGCCGACGAAGCCGACCTTGGTGTTGCCCGAGCAGCGGTCGCACCCCGCCGGGCGGGCGCCGCCGGCCAGGCCGGCCGACTCGGCCTCACGGTCGACGCGCAGCGGCGCCAGGGTGGTCGTGGCGGTGCTGGTGACCGCGACCGGCGCGGTCGAGCTGGGAGCCACCCGCGACGGCGGCGGTGACGTCGGTGGGGCCGCCAGCCGCGGCCGGGTCGCCGGCTGGTCGGCCCCTGCCAGCCGGGCCATGATGCGGATCCCGACGACCACGCCGATCACCGCCAGCACCGCGAGGAAGACCGCGATCAGCCCGACGGCGAGCGCGTCACGCGGCCGGTCGTGGTCGTCGCCCGTCCAGCCCGCCGCGCCTGGCGGCGGGTCCGGCCCCGCCCGGCCCGGCCGCGGCGCGTACGGAACCCCCTGGGACCACGTGCCGCCACCGCCAGGGTGCGCCACGCCGGTCCCCGGCTGCTCGAGGGGCGTGGGCGCCGCGCCGGTCGCTTCCGGGTCGCCTTGGGAGGGCCAGGGCTGCTGCTCGACCCGCGTCGGCGCCATGTCCGGTGGGGTCGCGCCGAAGCGGGTGGTGGCGGCGATCCTGGCGGCGCCATCGGTCGGCGGTGCCGGCGCGGCCGGGGACGGCAGGGCCGGCGCGGACGCCGCGACGGGTGCCCGGGTGGGGACCAGGGCGGGCTGTTCGACCGGGGGGTGCGCGGCGGCGGTCGGGGCCTCGGGGAGGCGCAGCGGCACGCTGGCGGGGGCCGTCTCGACCAGGAGCCGGGCGGCGTCGCCGGCCGACGGGCGCCCGGCGGGGTCCGCCGCCAGCAGGCGGGCAACCACCGATCCCAGCCAGCCTGCCAGCTCCGGCGCCGCTCCGGCGGCTCCCGACGGGGGCCGGCCGACCGCCGCGTAGTGCAGCGTCGCTCCGGTCGCCCAGACGTCGACCGCCGCTCCGTGAGGCTCGCCGGCAGCCAGTTCGGGGGCGACCACCCGCGACCGCGAGGACCCGGCGAGGGCGCGCGGGTGCAGGCGCAGGACGCTGCTGCCGACCCCGACCAGCTTGGCCGCGCCCGCCGGGGTCACCAGCAGGGTGCCCGGGCTGACCGCGCCGTGCAGCACGCCGGCCTGGTGCATGGCGGCAAGGCCGGCGAGGACCTCGGCGGCGAGCTGCGCACTGCGCCGCGGCGGCAGCGGTCCGTGCCGGCGCACCAGCTCGTGCAAGGTCACGCCGTCGACCAGCTCCATCACCAGGACCGGCTGGCCGCCGTCGTCGACCAGGTCGTACACGGCGGCCAGCGCCGGGTGCTCGACGGTGGCGGCCACGGCCACCTCGCGGCGGATCCTCGCGGCCAGCGAGGGCAGCTCGGTGGCGGGCAGCCACTCCGGTGGGCGCAGCTGCTTCAGGGCCACCGGCCGGTCGTCGGTCAGGTCGCGGGCGCGGCAAACCACGCCGAGGCCGCGACCGTGCAGCACGGCCTCGAGCGCGTAGCGGTCGGCAACGAGCCGGCCGGCTCCCTGCCACATGCGGGGAGGCTATCGCATCCGGCGCCGAGGGGGCGCAGCCGCCGGGCCCCGGCCTTGGCCCGGCGGCCGCGCCGGCTCAGCAGCGGGCGGAGGCCAGCTCCGTCACCTCGGCCACGCGGCCGAGCGTGGCCATCACGTCGGCCTTGGTGGTGCGCGGGTTCACCGTGGCCATCCGCAGGATGGTCTGGCCGCGGACGGTGGTGGAGCTGAGCATCGCGTACGGGTCGCGCAGCATCACCGCGGCGATGTTGCGGTTGATCGCCACGACCTCGTCGGCGGGGCGCTCCGGGTCGTTGTACCTGAAGGTGACCAGCGCCAGCGTGGTCGGCGCGGCCAGCTCCCAGACCGGGTAGCTGTCCACCAGCATCTCCGCGTACTTGGCCAGGTCGAAGCCGTGGCGCACGGCCGCGCCGAAGCCGTCGAGGCCGAAGGTCTTCAGCGCCATCCACAGCTTGAACGCGCGGAAGCCGCGGGTGAGCTGCAGGCCGCGGTCGCAGAAGTTGACCTCGACGCCGCAGGCGGCGGCGTCGGCCAGGCAGGCCGGGTGCACGGTGAAGGTGGACTCGAGCAACTGCTCGTCGCGGACCAGCACGCAGCCAGCCTCGATCGGCTGGAACAGCCACTTGTGGGCGTCGAAGGCGAGCGAGTCGGCGTGCTGGATGCCGCGCAGCAGCTTGCGCCCCTCCTCGGTGGTGATGGCGGCGGCGCCGAGCGGCCGGGACGGTCGCGGGAGGCGGACCGGCCGGCGCAGGGGGCTGAGGGCGGGGGATTCGGGGCGAGGGCGACGGTGTTCCGGGGGTGGTCGCCGGCGACCCGGGAGCGGGGGGTCAGCGTCGTTGCTGTGCTAGTTCGGCGGGTGGTTCAGGCGCCGTCGCGGGGGGTCCCTGGCGGGTTCCCCGGGGAGGCCAGGGGGCTCGAGCAGCGCGGTGGTGATGCCGCAAAGGGTCCCGACGGACCCCTTCAAGGGTTCCCAGGGGTCCGCGGCGATCCCCTTCCGGGACCCGTTGAGCACTCGGGCGCGAGGCCTCCCGGCGGGAGCTCGCTCCGCTCGGAAAGCTGTGATCTCGGCAGAACTACCTAGATAGTGGCAAACGCCACATAGTAGGGCGCGCGGGGGTGGGGCGCGCCTACGTGGGCGGGTCCTTGAAGACCACCGTCACGTCGCTGTAGCCGAGCGAGTGGAGCATGCCCTGCAGCATCTCGCGGGTGTTCTGCTCCGCGCGGGCGGTCAGCTCGCTCTCGCTGGCGGCGTCGGCGAGCTTCTGCTCGGCGATGCGGTACAGCTCGCGCTCGCTGGTCGGGTTGTCGGAGAACACCGACCCGAGGCGGTCGAGCGCGCCCCGCTCGCGGTTGGCCACGTAGCTGCGGGACGGGTCCACGTGCGGCCTGGCCAGCCGGGCGTGGGGGAGGGTGATGGTCGCCGAGCGCCGGTCCGGCGACACGGTGACGGCGCCCGCGTCCAGGTGGGAGAAGTCCACCTCGGCGTCGACCGTTCCGGCGGCCACGAACAGGGTGCGCTCGCCCTTGAGGAACGAGGGGATCAGGTGGGAGCCCTTCTCGATGTCCACCAGCACCTCGAAGTTGCCCGTGGCGGCCTTGTGGACGCTGAGGTCCTGGATCGACCGGAGCAGCACCGGCTGGCTGCGGTCGACGCTCCTGGCCGCGAACGGGTTGGGCAGCGAGGGCCAGAGCCGCAGGTCGGCCACGCGGCCGACGACGGCGAGGGCGACCACGAGGGCCAGCAGCGCCGCCACCGCCCACAGCCGCGAGCGGCGCTCGGGCCGGCGCGGCGGCTGCTCACGCGGCTGCAGCGGCACCGTGGGCGGCCCGCTGTCAGGGGCGTACCGCTGCCCGGTCGCCCCGGACCGTCTCCCGTCGCCCTGGTCAGCGCTCATGCCCATGTTGTACCCCCGAAGCCGCCCGCCAAATGCCGCGGGCAGCCCGCTCCGGGCCATCGTGCCACAGACCCGTGACCTGCTTGCTCGGGGTGACCAGGGCCTGTTGTCTATTGTCCGATAACCGTTTCAGTTTCAGGACCCCAGCGGTACGGCGGTGCCCACGCCGCGGAGAGGAGCGCGCCCGCTCAGTCCCGGTTCGGGTCCACCCGGAGCAGGACGACGGTGACGTTGTCGGGGCCGCCGGCCAGGTTGGCCGCCTCGACCAGCGCCGCGCAGGCCTCGTCGCCGTCGTCCCTGGTGGCGAGCAGCTCGGCGATGGAGCGGTCGGCCAGCGGGTCGGTGAGCCCGTCCGAGCAGATCAGCACCTGGTCGCTCGGCTGAAGGGCCAGCGGGGGGAGCAGATCGACCTCGAGGTCGGCGTCGAGGCCCACGGCGGTGACCAGCACGCTGCGGAACGGGTGGGACGCCGCCTCCTCCTCGCTCAGCCGCAGCTGCCGCACGAGCTGGGCGACCACGGTGTGGTCGCGGGTGAGCTGGCGCAGCCCCTCGCCCTCGCGCAGCAGGTAGGCGCGGCTGTCGCCGACGTGCGCGACGAGCAGGTCGTCCTGGTACAGCAGGGCGGCGGTCAGGGTGGTCGCCATGCCCGTGTACTCGGCGTCGGAGGCGCCCTTCTCCATCACCGCCCGGTTGGCGGCGGCGAACCCGTCCGCCAGCGTTCGCCCAGCCGCCTCGAGGCCGTCCGGTCGCTCCTGCTCGACCGGGGCGAGGGCCTCGATGGCGGTCTTCGAGGCGACCTCGCCGGCGCGGCGGCCGCCGAGGCCGTCGGCGACGGCGAACAGCGTGGTCCCGCAGTGGTGCGCGTCCTCGTTGCCCTCGCGGACGCGGCCACGATCGGTCGCGGCGAACGCGCTCACGTGCATCCCACCGGCCTCCTCGCTCGTGGTTGCGCGAATCATAGAGGGCTGGGGAGCCGGTACGGTCGACTTCCAGCCACGGGCGCGTGACGATCGCGCCCGGTCTCGGCGGCCGCTGCGTGCCCTACCCTTGCGGTGATGGAGCCACCCCTGCCCGAGCCGCCTGGTCGAGCTGGCGTGAGCGCCCCGGTCGGGGTCGCACCGCGCCGCGCCCACGCCGGCACCGCGCTGGTCTTCTTCGTGCACGGCGTGGTGATCGCCACCTGGGTGCCGCGCATCCCGGCGATCAAGGAGCGCCTCGGCCTGACCGAGGGCTCGCTCGGTGTCGCGCTGCTCGGCCTCGCCGTCGGCGCGCTGCTCGCGATGCAGCTGGTGGGCCCGCTGCTGGGCCGCTTCGGCAGCCGGCCGGTGACCAGGGCGGCGGCGCTGGCGAACGCGGCGCTGCTGGTCGCCCCGGCGCTCGCCTGGAACCTTCCCTCCCTGCTGCTGGCGCTGTTGCTGTTCGGCACCAGCATCGGGCTGCTCGACACGGCCATGAACGCGCACGGCGTGGTGGTGGAGCGGCTCCGCGGGCGGCCGATCATGGCCGGGCTGCACGGCCTGTGGAGCGTCGGCGGGCTGGTCGGCGCGATCTCCGCCGGCTTCGCCGCCCACGCCGGCTTGGCCCCGCTGCCGCACTTCGCGCTCGCCGCGGCGGTGCTCGGCGTGCTGGCCGTGGCGGGCACCCGCGGGCTGCTGCCCGCCACGGCCGACCGCCTCGGCGCCCCTGAACGGCGGGACGGGCACGGTGACGATGATGCTCCTCGGTGGGGGCGGGCGGTGCTGCTGCTCGGCCTGGTGGGCTTCTGCTCCTTCGTCGGTGAGGGCACCGCGGCGGACTGGAGCGCGCTGTACCTGCGCCAGCTCGGCGCGAGCGCGGGCGCGGCCGCCGCCGGGTACGCCGCCTTCTCGCTGGCGATGGCGACCAGCCGCCTGCTCGGCGACCGGCTCACCGCCCGGACGGGCCCGGTTCGCCTGGTCCGTGCCGGCGGCCTGGTCGCCGCGTGCGGCCTCGGCCTCGGCGTGGCCTTCGCCCACGAGCTGCCCGCCGTCGTCGGGTTCGGCCTGCTCGGCGTCGGGCTGGCCGCGGTCGTGCCGATCGCCTTCAGCGCCGCCGGCAACCTCGGCGGCCACGGCGGGGTGGGCATCGCCCGCGTGGCCAGCCTCAGCTACCTCGGCACCCTGGCCGGCCCGCCGGCGATCGGGTTCACCGCCGAGCTGCTCGGGCTGCGGCTCGCGCTCGTCATCCCGCTGGTCCTGAGCCTGGTGATCGTGCTGTGCGCCGGCGGCGTCGCCGCCGCGGCGGCAGGCCCGAGAACCTGAGCGGCGAGCGCCGTCCACACGTGCCCGAGGGCGCCGTCGCGCCGTCGCCGATCAGGAGAATAATCGGGGGCGGACGCCGTCACCGACGCGACAGGACCAGCGCAGTGCCCGAGCTGGGCTCCGGCCCTTCCCACCACCCGGCCGCCCGTGGCGGTCGTGGCGGTCGTGCGGCGTCCGGCGCGGGTGGCCGCGACGACCGCTGGCGCGCCTTCCGGCTGCTGGCCCTCTCCCAGGCCACCCACGCCGCCGGCGACGTGCTGGTCGCCGTCGCCCTGGCCAACACCTTGTTCTTCTCCGTCCCGCTCGGCGAGGCGCGCGGCAAGGTCGCCCTCTACCTGGGGCTCACCGTGGCCCCCTTCGCCGTGCTCTCGCCCCTGGTCGGGCCGTGGCTGGACCGGCGCAGAGGCGCCTACCGCACGGCCGTCGTGCTGGCCATGGCCGCCCGGGTGCTCCTGGCCGTGCTGCTGTCCAGCCGCACCGACCGGCTGCTGCTCTACCCGCTCGCCTTCGGCCTGCTGGTCTTCTCCCGCGTGCACGTGGTCAGCCGCGCCGCCCTGGTGCCCGAGGTCACCCCGCCCGGCCGGACGCTGCTGTGGGCCAACGGCCGCCTGGCGGTGATCGCGGTGCTCGGCGGCGCGATCGCCGCCGGCCCGGCGCTCGCCCTCAACCACTTCCTCGGCCCGGCCGGGGCGCTGTGGGCGGCCGCCCTTACCTTCGCGGGCGGGCTCGCGGCCGGCGTGTCGCTGCCGCTGGCCGACGGCTCCGGCCAGCGCCGCCCCGAGCGGCCCGCCCTCTACCGTGAGCTGCTCTCCTCGCGCCTGCTCGCCGGCGGCATCGTGATGGCGACCATGCGGGCGGCGGTCGGCTTCACCACCTTCCTGCTCGCCTTCCTGCTGCGGGCCGAGGGGGCGGGCGGCAGGGGCCTCGCCGTGGTGGTGGTGGCCGCCTCGGTCGGCGGCTTCGCCGGCTCCGTGCTGGCTCCGGCGCTGCGCCAGACCCTCTCCGAGTCGCTCCTGCTGCTGGTCGCGCTGCTGGTCGTCGGGCTGTCGGCCGCCTGGACCGCGAGCGGCTTCTCGCTGGCCAGCGCCGCCGTGCTCGCCACCGTGGTCGGGCTCGCGGCCGCCGCCGGCCGGCTCGCCTTCGACAGCCTGCTGCAGGGCGACGCGCCCGAGCACGTCCGTGCTCGCACTTTCGCCCGCTACGAGACGATCTTCCAGCTCTGCTGGGTCGCCGGCGCCGGGCTGGCGGCGGCGCTGCCCTTCCGGCCGGGCAACGGCCTCGGCACGGTCGCCGGCCTCTGCCTGCTCGGCCTGCTGGTCTCCGCCCGCGGGCTGCTGCGCCGCCGCCACGCCGCCACCCGCCGCGGCGCCCCGCCCCGTGGCGAGCGCGAGTGGGCCGTGCGCGGCCTGCTGCGGCGCGAGGCCGTGGTCCGTCGCATCCCGCCCGCCGACCCCGACCGCCCCGACCGGCCGGGCTGAGCGGGGCTCCGAGCCCGGCGACCTGCGCCCGGGGGAGCAGGAGGCGGCCGCCTGGCTGCGCCCAGGGGCGTAGGCGATGCGCACGCCGGTGAGCGATGACGCCTGCCGCCCGGAGGGCCTACGCTGCGGTTCGACATGAACGACAGCGTCAGCGCACGGCCGGTCCAGGCACGGCTCTGGTCCGCCCTGGGCGGGTCCGGCGACCTCGCGCGCGCCGTGGTGATCGGCGTGGTCCAGGTCGCTGTCACCTACCTGGCCGCGCACAACCAGCCCGAGCGCCGGCACCTCGGCCTGCTCGGCTCCGCGCTACTCGCGGCCGGCCCGGCCGCGCTCGCCGTGCGCCGCCGCTGGCCGCTGCCCGTGCTGGCCTTCGTGCTGGCCGTGACCGTCGCCTACTACGTGCTGGGCTACCCGTTCGGGCCCGTGTTCCTGGCGCTGATCGTCGCCTTCTTCACCGCCGTCACGCGTGGCTACCGGCGGGGCGCCTGGCTGCTCGCCGCTGCCGGCCTGTCGTCCTGGTTCGCGCTGCAGACGCTCCTCGGCTGGGGCCCGCCACCGGCGACGCTCCACGTCGCGCTCGTCGCGGGCTGGCTGCTGGTGGTGCTGACCGTCTCCGAGATCGCTCGCGCAGGGCGGCAGCGCGCCGTCGAGGCCGAGCAGGCGCGGCGGCAGGAGAGCCGCCGGCGGGCCGACGAGGAGCGGCTGCGCATCGCGCGCGAGCTGCACGACGTGGTGGCGCACAACATCTCCCTGATCAACGTCCAGGCCGGCGTCGCGCTGCACCTGATCGACGAGCGGCCCGAGCAGGCCCGCACCGCCCTCGCCGCGATCAAGCAGGCCAGCAACGAGGCGCTCGGCGAGCTGCGCTCCGTGCTCGACGTGCTGCGCCAGGTCGACGAGGCGTCGCCGCGGGCGCCGACGGCCGGGCTGGCCAGCCTGGACGACCTGGTCGCCCGCGCGGCGGCCGCCGGCCTGGCGGTGCGCACCCGGGTCGAGGGCGAGCCACGGCCGCTGCCCGCCGGCGTCGACCTGGCCGCCTTCCGCATCGTGCAGGAGGCCCTCACCAACGTCGCCAGGCACGCCGGCCCGGCGAGCGCCACCGTCCGCGTCGCCTACGGCGACGCCGACCTGACCGTGCAGGTGGACGACGACGGCCGCGGCCCGGGCGGCGGCAGCTCGGGCGGCGGCAACGGCATCCCGGGGATGCGCGAGCGCGCCGCCGCCCTCGGCGGGCGGCTGCGGGCGGGGCCGCGCCCTGGCGGCGGCTTCCAGGTCCTGGCCAGCCTGCCCCTCGCCGGCGACGGGCAGCACGGCGAGCCGGACGGCGCCGCGTGACCCGCCTCGGCGGCCAGGGGAGCCTGATGGAGGTGGCCCGGTGATCAAGGTGCTGCTGGTCGACGACCAGGTGCTGGTGCGGGCCGGGTTCCGCGCGCTGCTCGACGCGCAGGACGACATCGAGGTGGTCGGCGAGGCCGGCGACGGCGACGAGGCGGTCGCCCTGACCGCCAGCCTGCTGCCGGACCTGGTGCTGATGGACATCCGCATGCCCGGGCTCGACGGCCTGGGAGCGACCCGCAAGATCGCGGCCGACGAGCGCCTCGGCGCCGTTCGCATCGTGATCCTCACCACCTTCGACCTGGACGAGTACGTGTTCGAGGCGCTGCGGGCCGGCGCCAGCGGCTTCCTGGTGAAGAACACCGAGCCGGTCGAGCTGATCCACGGCCTGCGGGCGGTGGCTCGCGGCGACGCGCTGCTCTCGCCGGGCGTCACCCGCCGGCTGATCGCCCGCTTCGCCGAGGCGTCGAGGCAACCGGCGTCGACGCCGGCGCTCGACGCGCTCACCGAGCGCGAGCGGGAGGTCATGGCCCTGGCCGCCGAGGGGCTGTCCAACGACGAGATCGCCGAGCGGCTGGTGGTCAGCCCGGCGACCGCCAAGACCCACGTGAGCCGCGCCATGGTCAAGCTCGGCGCCCGCGACCGCGCCCAGCTGGTGGTGTTCGCCTACGAGTCCGGCCTGGTCCGCCCCGGCTGGCTCGGCTGACGCCGCTACCGCCGCCGCGGCAGGCGGCGCGCGGCGGCTGCTCCCCGCGGCGTAGCGACAGAGCCTCCGCCGGGCCGACGACACGGCGCCGTCGATGCCGGACCATGGTCGCGACGCTCGAACGCAGCACCCGACTCGAAGAGGTGACAGCGACATGACACCGCTCCAGCGCTACGACGGCGCCACCGCCACCCTGGCCCCGGCGGCGCCTGCGCCGCCGGTGGTCCAGGATCCCGGCAGCGTCCTGATCGACCTGCACGTCGACGCCGAGCGGGCCTTCGCCCGCTACGACGCGGCAGAGGGCAGCCAGCGGGGACGCTTCCAGGCGGTCCGCGCGATCGCCAACGCCCTCGCCGTCCACAACGCCGTCGAGCAGGAGCTCTTCTACCCGGCCCTGCGCGACCGCACCGCCCGCCACGACGGCCTGATCGACCGCGAGGTCGAGCAGGGCCACCTGCTCAACCTGCTGCTGATCGAGCTTGGCCGTATGCTGCCGAGCGAGCCACGCTACGACGCCAAGGTTGGCATGCTGCTGGAGCTGTTCCGCCAGCACGTCCGCGACCAGGAGACGACCCTGCTGCCCGAGCTGCGCCGCCGGCTCGACGACGGCGAGCGCGGGCAGCTCGGCGCCGCCGCGGCCGAGCGGGCCGGCAGGCTGCGGGCGGGACCGCGTGGCTGACCCGAACCATCTGGAAACGACAGGAGAGGAGCCGATCCGATGACCACCGTGGCAACCGTCGTCCGCATGCTCTTGCGCGCCTGTGCGGTCGTGCTGCTCGTGCTCGGCGGGCTGTTCTGGACGGGCAACGTCACCGGCCTGGTGCCGTTGCACCAGTTCATCGGGTTCGTGCTGGTGCTCTCCCTGTGGACCCTGGCGGTGCTGGCGGCCAGGGCCGGGGCCAACCTCGGCCTGGTCGCCGGCGCGGCCGTCTGGGGGCTGGTCGTGCCCATCCTCGGGTTGGCGCAGACCTCGCTGCTGACCGGCTCGGCCCACTGGCTCATCCGGGTCCTGCACCTGCTCGTCGGCCTGGTGGCCGTCGGCCTCGGCGAGGCCCTGGCCGCACGCGTCCACGCGCTGGCCCCCGCCACCCGGCCACGGACCTCCTGACCGATAACCCATTCGGTTCCGAGGCACCAGAACCGCCCCGCGGGCAGTACGACCGCGGCCGTGGCGAACAACTCGCTCACTGGATCGGCATCGACGGCGGGGACGCCCTTCGCGGGATCCTCGCCTGACGCCGGCGCGTTGCTGTCCGTCCCGCGCGGGACGGACAGCAACGCAACCTGTCGTCTCCTCGCAGCGGGCGTCATATGCTTGGGTACCATCCCAGCTTGGCAGGGTAGTGCAGGTGAAGCGGGAGACCGGCCTCCACGGGAGCCGCGGTCACCCGCCGACCGGGAGGGCGCCCCGGCGCGGCCGCGCGGTCCGACGGAGCCGAACCCAACCGGAGAGGAGCCGCATGTCGAAGGTCGTGGGCCTGCTCGTCGGGATCGAGAACACCTTCCCACTGCCGTTCCTCGACGTCGTCAACGAGAAGGGCGCCAAGGACGACGTCCGCGCCGAGATGTGCTCGCTCGGCGGCACCGGCGAGCTGGAGGATCCGCCCCGCTACGCGGTGATCGTGGACCGCATCTCCCACGAGGTCCCCTTCTACCGGGCCTACCTCAAGAGCGCCGCCCTGCTCGGCACGGCGGTGATCAACGACCCGTTCTGGTGGGAGGCCGACGAGAAGTTCTTCGAGTGCACCCTGGCGCGCAAGCTCGGCGTGGCGGTGCCGCGCACGGTGGTGCTCCCCAACAAGGAGTACATCCCCTACATCGACCCCTCCCGCAGCCTGCGCAACCTCGCCTACCCGCTCGACTGGGAGGGGATCGTCCGCTACACGGGCCTGCCGGCGGTGCTCAAGCCCAACACCGGCGGCGGCTGGCGCGACGTCTACGTGGTCGGCTCGACCGAGGAGCTGATCCACGCGTACGACCAGACCGGCCAGAAGACCATGATCCTGCAGGAGTTCATCGACTGGCACGACTACGTGCGCTGCATCGTCGTCGGCGACGAGGTGCTGCCGTTCCGCTACGACCCGCACCGGCCGTTCTTCGACCGCTACATCACCGACCGCCCGCCAGAGGGCGAGCTGCGCGAGCAGGCGATCGCCCAGTCCCGCACGCTCACCCAGGCGCTCGGCTACGACATGGACACGGTCGAGTTCGCGGTCAGGGACGGCGTGCTGTACGCGATCGACTTCCTCAACCCCGCCCCGGACTTCGACAACTTCTCCATCAAGGACGAGGGCTTCGCCTGGGTGCTGGACCACATGAGCGAGCTGGTGCTGCGCTACGCCAGGGGCGAGGCCAGCCCGCCGTGGCGGGGAGCGCAACGATGGTGGCGGTACGTATGAGCGACGACCCGATCGCGGCCTGGCACGACCTGCTCGAGGCGGACTCGGCGCTGGCGGAGGAGAGCTGCGGTGCCCTCACCGAGGGGCAACGCGAGCGCAGCCTGTTCTTCGGCGAGCACCCGCTGTCGGTCTCGCTGCGCCCCCAGCTCGTCACCCGTGAGCGCTACCAGCGCGCGGTGACCGCGGCCGAGACCGTGCACGGCGCGCTCGGCGCGCTCGAGAAGGCCCTGCTGGCCGATGCGGACCTGCGCGCCGAGCTCGACCTCGGCCCCGGCGAGGAGGCGCTCGCCCTGGCCGAGCCGGGCTTCGTCTCCTCCTCCTCGTCGAGCCGGCTGGACAGCTTCTTCGCCGACGAGATCCGCTACGTGGAGTACAACGCCGAGTCGCCCGCCGGCATGGCCTACACCGACATGCTCGCCGAGGTGTTCGAGTCGATGCCGGTGATGCGGGCCTTCAGGGAGCGCTGGAGGCTCACCGCGCTGCACGTGCGCGACCGGCAGCTCGGCTGCATGCTGCGGGCGTTCGACGAGTGGCGCGGCGGCCGCTCCGAGCGGCCGGTGATGGCCATCGTCGACTGGCCCGGCCTGCCGACCCTGACCGAGTTCGAGATGTTCCGCACCTACTTCGAGTCGCAGGGGGTGCGGACCCACATCTGCGACCCGGCCGGCCTGGAGTTCCGCGACGGCGTCCTGCGGGCCGACGGGGAGCCGGTCAACCTCGTTTACCGGCGCGTGCTCACCAGCGAGCTGCTGGCCACCGAGGACGACGCCCACCACGGCCTGCGCGACGCCTACCTGGCCGGGGCGGCCTGCGTGGTCAACAGCTTCCGGGCGAAGCTGCTGCACAAGAAGATGAGCCTGGCGTTGCTGTCCGACGAGCGCTACGCCGCGCTCTACACCCTGGACCAGCGGAAGGCGATCGACCGGCACGTGCCGTGGACCCGCAAGGTTCGCGAGGGCCGCGCCACCAGGCACGGCCAGCCCATCGACGACCTCGCCGCCTACATCTCCCAGCGGCCCCGCGAGCTGGTGCTCAAGCCCAACGACGAGTACGGCGGCAAGGGCGTGGTGCTCGGCTGGGCGGTCGACGTGCACGAGTGGGAGCAGGCCGTCGCCGTCGCCCTGACCCAGTCCTACGTGGTCCAAGAGGCCGTGCCCGTGCCCCGCGAGCTCTTCCCGATTGCGCTGGACGGCATCAAGCTGCTCGAGTTCTCCGTTGACATGGACCCCTACCTGTTCGACGGTCAGGTGGCCGGGACGCTCACCCGCCTGTCGTCGTCGGCGCTGCTCAACGTCACCGCGGGCGCCGGGAGCGTGGTGCCCGCCTACGTGGTGGAGGGATCGGCGTGAGCGATGACCAGCTCACCATCGGCATCGAAGAGGAATTCCAGATCGTCGACCAGAGCGGTGAGCTGCGCGCCCACATCGACACCCTGCTCGCGGCCGCCAAGCCGGTGCTCGGCGAGGACGTCAAGGCCGAGATGCTGCAGTCGGTGGTGGAGGTCGGCACCAAGATCTGCCAGAACATCGACGAGGCCCGTGCCGAGATCCTGCGCCTGCGCGGAACCCTGGCCGGCCTGCTCAGCCCGGACGGGCTGCGCATCGTCTCTGCCGGCACGCACCCGTTCTCGCACTGGCAGGACCAGCGCATCACCGAGCTGGAGCGCTACAAGATCCTCGAGGACGAGATGCAGGACGTCGTCCGCGAGCTGCTGATCTTCGGCATGCACGTTCACGTCGGCATCGCCGACCGGGAGTTGCGCGTCGACGTGGTGAACGAGGCCCGCTATTTCCTGCCCCACCTGCTCGCCATCTCCACTTCCAGCCCGTTCTGGGTGGGGCGCAAGACCGGGCTGAAGTCCTACCGCAGCGTGATCTGGTCGCGCTTCCCGCGCACCGGCATCCCGCCGGACTTCAGCTCATGGGACGACTTCGCCAACCACGTCGAGCTGCTGGTCAAGACGAACTGCATCGACAACGGCAAGAAGATCTGGTGGGACCTGCGCCCGCACTGGCAGTACCCGACCATCGAGTTCCGCGTCTGCGACGCGATGACCCGGGTGGACGAGGTCATCTGCATGGCCGCGCTGATCCAGGCGATCTGCGCCAAGCTGCTGCGGCTGCGCGCGCAGAACCTCGGCTTCCGCAAGTACCTGCCCACCCTGGTCGCCGAGAACAAGTGGCGGGCGATGCGCCACGGCATCGACGGCAAGCTGATCGACTTCGGCAAGCTGGCCGAGGTGCCCATGCGCGAGCTCGCCGTGGAGCTGCTGGAGTTCGTCGACGACGTGGTCGACGAGCTCGGCTCCCGCGAGGCGGTCGAGTACGTCCACACCATCCTGCGCGAGGGCACCAGCGCCGACCGCCAGCTCGCCGTCTACGAACGCACCGGCGACCTCGCCGCCGTGGTCGAGCACCTCACCGACGAGACCGCCGCCGGCGTCCCGATCGGCTCATAGGGCCGCGATCGAGCGGTCATCCACAGGCGGGTCTCGACCGGTGATCCGGTCCGAGCCGCGCGGTAGCATCGATCCGAAAGGGGACGGCGATCGATTCTGAGCAGGGGAGCGGGATGAGCGCGGCAGCACACGACCCACATGCCGGCGTCGAGGAGCTGCTTGCGCGACGGATGGCCGCGCTGAGCCCGGACGCGGCCCGGCTCCGCGCGGCGCTGCTGCGTGGTAAGTCCCCTGAGTCGCTCGGGTTGACCGAGGACGGCCTTGCCGGCCTGCTCGAGGGGAACGGCATCGAGGAGTGAGCCGCTACTACGTCATCGAGACTCCAACGGCCCTCGACCAGTACAAGCAAGCATCGGCAGAGCTGCTCGCGTTGCTCGGCCGAGTCGTCTACCCCGCATTGCGGGAAGACCCCACCAACGAGAGCGGCCGATACCCGATCCGCTACCGGACGGGCGGCTGGTACACCTTCGAGATCGAGACGCCTGGTTCGCGCGCTGCAGGCCTCAAGGGACAATAGCTGTGCCTTCGGAAATCCAATTGGCAACTCCGGGCGGCAGGAGCAACTCATGCACGCACGGTAGATGAGGTCGTCCCGAACCTGTCCCAGAACGGATTTCTACCGACCTGATTTGAGAGATACAGAGTTGCGCTGCGACAGCTTTGAGGCGGCCCAGTACTGCTCTGGCGATGGGAATCCACACGGTAGAGCGGCATGGTGGAGGTTTGCTCGCCTAGTGCCTGCAGCGTTCGGCTAGCGTGCTGTATCTCCATCGCGGCTGCGAGGTTTGGCGTTGTTGGTGGACTCCGCCCATCTTCTCAACCAGAGCATACGGCGTTACGCTCGCCGACGGCTGTACGTCCGGAGTAGGGGGAGGCATTCCGGATGGACGGGTTCCTTGATCTCACCCGGAGCGGTCGGACCGAGTTGCGCATCCACGGCGTCTCGGGGACGCCACCCGAGGACATGCTGGGTCATCCGCACCCGAAGCTGGTGGCGGGCGATGGGGTGGCTGGGTTCTACCGGCGGTGGTGGCCTGGCGGACTGCCCTACTGCGCCGACCGCGACGTCGAAACGCGGCGCCATCGGGAGGCGTACTCCTGGAGAGGGCTGACCTCGGGGAGAGGATCTCGGGCGCTGTGGCTGTTGCTGCTTCCGTTCATGCTGCTCAATGTCGCCTTCTACATGACGCCTCGTCCGCCGGTCCAGGACCCTGACAACCCGGGGCGCAGCCTGCTGCGCAAGCTCAGCGCCGCCGTGCAGCGGCTGCTGGCGCTGACCCTCACGGGCAGCCTGGTGCTCAGCGTCATCGGCGTGGCGATGGACCTGGGCGGCTGGCAGTGCGGTCGCGCGAGCGCCGGCTGCGGCACCCGCCACGGCTGGCTGGCCTTCCTGACCTCGGGGTGGCTCGGCGCCCCGGACCGGCAGCTGGCGGTAACCTCCCTGGTCCCAGCCGCCATCGTCGCCCTGCTGTGGTACCTGGGCCGCACGACCTGGCTGGCCCACGAGCAGACGCGGGTGCCCCCGCGCGAGGAGGAACCAGGCTCGGTCCTGCTCGAGGACCGGGGCACCTGGAACGGCGGTCAATCGGTCGGCCGCCTCCGCGCCGCCCACGTGACCGGCGGCCTCAGCCTGATCGCGGTCCTGCTGCTTGCCCCGCTGGCCCGCCACAGCGGATGGGCGCAGGCCTTGCTGGTGACGCACCTGCTCATCATCGCCGCAGTGGTCGCGGCCGTAGCCTGGTTCCACATCGCCGACCGCAAGCCACCATCGGACGCAACGGCACAACCCAGTGTGTGGTGGGCCGACCAGGTGCCGCTGGCGGCGGCCGCCCTGTACCTAGGGACCGCCGTGCTTGCCTTCGCCGTTCCGCTGGATCCTGGCCGACCCGAGGTCGGGGGGCTTCCGTGGTTCACCGGGGCGGTGCTCTGGACGCTGGTCGCCCAGGCTGTCCTGCTGGCCGTCTTGCTCGGCCTGTCGATGGCCATCGCCGCCTCGACCCGTCCATTGCTCCGGCCGGAGGTATGGACGGCAGTCGACGGCCGGCCCGGGAAGGACGTCGCGGACCGCTGGGTACTGGCTGGTCTGGGCACACCGCTGCTCGGCATGCTGGGCTGGCTGCTGGCTGGCGGATTCGCTGCCGGTCTGACCTTGCGCGCCGCTGGTTTTCTCGGCACGCCGGCGGCGACCGACCAGGGCGGCCTCCCACACACCTCGCTCGTCGTTCCCGCGCCCTACTTCTGGGCTGCCGGAATCGGCCTCATCGTGCTGGCGGCCACCACCGCCGCCGCCCTGTACCTGCTTGTCCGGTGGCGGGCAGCCCGCGACGAGCAGCTCCAAGAAGTGGGCAAGGCCCACGAGCGGCTCGGCACGCCGGTCAAGAGCACGTTGGACTCGGTGGCGGACGACCGGCCTGTCAGCAGCGGGCAGCGGGCGGACGCTCAGCGGCTGCGGAGCATCGCGGGCTTGTGGGCGCGGGCGGCGCTGACCGACCACGCGGGTCAAGTCCTCGGTTGGCTGCTGGCCGGCACCGCCCTGCTGGTCATCGCTGCCGGGGCGGCGTACGTGTGGTGGGGCGCCGCCTGGTTGCCGACCCAGCTCCCCTGGCTCACCACCGGCGGTAGCTTCGCGATCGGCCTCGGCGCCTTCGGGCTGGTCATGGTGGGTCGCAACGCCTACCGCAATCCGGGCCTACGCCGCACGGTCGGGACCCTGTGGGACCTTGGCACCTTCTGGCCCCGCGCCACCCACCCGCTTGCCCCGCCCTGCTACACCGAGCGGGTCATGCCCGACCTGCTCCGTCGCCTGGAGTGGCTTGCCCCCACCGACAGGGACCTGGTCGTGCTGTCCGCACACAGCCAAGGCACCATCATCGCGGCTGCGTTGGTCCTCCAACTGGACCCGACCCAGCGCCGACGCGTCCGACTACTCACCTATGGCAGCCCGCTGCGGCGGCTGTACGGCCGCTGGTTTCCGGCCTTCTTCGGCCCGGTGGCCCTGCACCGGGTCGGGCAGGTGCTGTCGGCCCATCGGCCGGCAGCCCCCGAGCCGGCCGTCAACGGCTCGACCTGGCCGTGGCGGAACCTGTTCCGCCCAAGCGACCCCATCGGCGGCGCGGTCTTCTACCGGTACGAGATCAGCACGATCGACAACGGGGACGTCGACTGGCAGCTCATGGATCCAGCCGTCGACCCGCCGGAGGGCGACCGTGCCTGGCCGCGTGCCTACGGGCACTCCGACTACTTCCGTGACCCCGCCTTCGACGTGGCGCTCGGGTTCCTTGAGGACTGGGACGGGCTGGGCGCCAGCACCGGCACCCGCACCTCGACCACGACCGAGACGCCCGTTCCAGGGGTAGCCGATTGATGTCCACCGGTCACGCCAGTCAGAAGAGATGAACCCCTCCGCGCAAGCCGGCAACGTCCTCCCGCAACCGCGCGACGGTCGGCGGGTGGCGTGAGCGGCCCGCCGCGGTACGACGCCTTCGCCGTCGAGGTCGACGGCGGCAGCCTGCACGTAGGGCGCTGGGGGACAGGCCGGCCCGTGGTGGTCGCCGCCCACGGCATCACCGCCACCCACCGCAGCTTCCGCGCCCTGGCCGAGCAGCTCGGCGAGGAGGTCACCCTGCTCGCCCCGGACCTGCGGGGCCGCGGGCGCTCCAACCGGGTCGGCGGGCCGTTCTCCATGGCCGCGCACGCCGACGACCTGGTCGCGGTGCTCGACCACGCCGGCGTCCAGCGGGCCACGATCGTCGGCCACTCGATGGGCGGGTTCGTCGCCGTGGTCACCGCCCACCGCCACCCCGAGCGGGTGGAGCGCTTGGTGCTGGTCGACGGCGGCCTGCCGCTTGAGCTGGGCCCTCTGGCCGGCCGGCCGGTGGACCAGATCGTCGCCGCCGTGATCGGGCCGGCGCTGCAGCGCCTGCGTATGAGCTTCCGGTCCACCGCTGCCTACCTCGACTACTGGCGGGAGCACCCGGCGTTGGCCGACGACTGGAACGACTACTGCGAGGACGCCTACGCCTACGACCTGGAAGGCGAGGGGTCGGCGCTGCGCTCGGGCGTCCGCGAGGCGGCGGTGGTGGCCGCCGCCGACAGCCAGCTCCTCGCCGACGACGTGCCCGCGGCGCTGCGGGCGCTGCGCCACCCCGCGGTGCTGCTGCGGGCGCCGGCCGGGATGCTGGGGGCGGAACCTGGCCTGTACCCCGACGCCTGGCTGGCCAGCAGGCAGCGGCGCGTCGCCGGCCTGCGTGCGGTCCTGGTCCCGGACGTCAACCACTACACGATCCTGCTCACCGCGCGAGGGGCCAGGGCAGTGGCCCAGCAGGTCCGCGAGGAGCTCGGCCTGGCACCGGCAGCGGCAAGGGCCGTCCCAACCCCACCTGGTGGAGCCACCGGACCCCGCCCAGGCTGAGGGTGCCACGGCCATCCGGGTGGCCACGATCCTCTGGTTTCGGCACGCGCGAACGGGTGCAACCAGATCCCTACCGCCCAGCCGGCTGAGCGCGAAGGGAAGCGAGCACATGGCGACCAAACCGTGGCACGTGCCACTGCGGCTGGCCACCGGCCTGTACATCTTCAATTCCGGCCAGTCGAAAGCGGGCGCGAAGGGCGAGCACGCCGCCCGGCTCCAGGCCATGGCGGCCAACGCGTTCCCGCAGGTCGGCGAGATGGACCCGGAGCGTTTTGCGGCGCTGCTGTCCACCACCGAGCTGGCGCTGGGCTCGGCGCTGCTGGCCGTGCCGCTGGTCCCGCCGCTGGTCGCGGGCCTGGCGCTGCTGGGGTTCGCCGGTGGGCTCAACCTGCTCTACCTCAGGACGCCCGGCCTGCGCCAGGAGGGGAGCGTCAAGCCCACGCCGGAGGGCATCGGGATCGCCAAGGACGTGTGGATGACCGCGATCGGCGCGGCACTGGTGCTCGACTCCGTCTTCTCCCCTCGGCGCCACCGCTGACCCGTACCTCCTGGCCCTGCGCAAGCCGGCCTAGGAGACTGACGAAAAAGTCCTGCTCAGGGTGCTATGGGGGTTGGGGCGTGGGAGAATCACACTGGTGTCATTTGGGCGGGAGGTACCGGTGCTCGGACGCGTCGATCCCCAGGCCAGCTTCTTGGATACCGGGTTCGCCGTCGGCCACCTGGTCGATGGTGAGTCGTTCTACGCCAAGCTCGCCCGCCACGGCGAGCGGCTGGTCACCGACGAGGACTTCGCCGGCTGCTACGCACCACCCGGGCGCGGCCGCCCGTCGATCCCACCCTCGATCCTGATGCGTGCGGTGCTGCTGGCCTTGCACGATGGCACCTCCGACCGGGAGAGCGCCCGGCGGGTGCGGATGGACCTTGGCTGGAAGCACGCGCTGGGGCTGCCGCTGGACCATCCCGGGTTCCACCCGACCACCTTCAGCGTGTTCCGCTCCCGGATCCTGCTGCACGACGCCGACGAGCGGTTGTTCCGCCGGGTCGTGCGGCGTGCGGTCGAGGCCGGCGTGCTGCCCAGGCGCAGCCTGCAGCTGGTCGACTCCTCGGCGGTGCTGGGCGCCGGCGCGGTCTGCGACACCTACGAGCTGCTGCGCCGTGGCATCGGCCGGCTGGTCCGGGCCGCCGGGGAGCCGACGCTGTCCAAGGCGTTGCGCCGCAAGCTTGCCCGCTACCTCAAGCCGGCAAAGCCCAGGATCGACTGGCAGGACCCGCAGGCCAGGCGTGCCGAGCTGGCCCGGGTGGTCGACGTGGCCGACCGGCTGCTTGGGGCCACGGCCGGCCGGGCCGAGCTGGCCGACGCGGCCGACCTGCTCCGCCGGCTGGTCGACCAGGACGTTGAGCGGACCCCACCCGGCGGTGGCGGGCCGGCGCTCAAGCGGGAGGTCGCCCGCGACCGGGTGGTCAGCGTGGGCGACCCGGAGATGCGGCATGGCCGCAAGTCCAAGCAGCAGCGGTTCGACGGCTACAAGGTCCACCTGGTCGAGGAGCCCACCAGCGAGCTGGTCACCGCGGTCGCGGTCACCGCGGCCAACACCCCCGACGGCCAGGTCGCCGCCGACCTGGTCGGCCAGGCCAGGGCCAACGGCGCCAGGGTGGGCGAGCTGGTCGGCGACATGGCCTACGGGACCGGCGACGTGCGCGCCGAGGTCGCCGCCGCCGGCGCCACGGTGGTGGCCAAGGTTCCGCCGCACGCCAACGGCGGCCGGTTCGGCAAGCACGACTTCACCGTCGACCTGTCCGACCCCGAGCGTCCCAGGGCGACCTGCCCGGCCGGGGTCACCACCACCGAGGTGCGCGGCAACGGCAAGGATCGCCGCGGTCGCTCCCGGGCCACGTTGTTCTTCCCAGCCAGCGCGTGCGGCCCCTGCCCGCTGCGGGCCCGCTGCGTTGGCGGCAGCGGCCCACGCAGCCTGATGCTCCACCCCCACGAGCCGCTGCTGCAGCAGGCCCGTGCCGCCGAGCGGACCCCGCCGGTGCGGCGCAAGCTGCGCCGCCGGCCGGTCATCGAGCGCAAGGTCGCCCACCTCAAGCGCCGCGGCCTCGGCAAGGCCCGCTGGACCGGCCGGCGCAAGGTCTTGCTGCAGGCCCGGCTGACCGCCACGCTGGCCAACTTCGAGCGGCTGCTGGTCCTGGACGGCCTGGGAGGCGAGCAGCCAGCACGCCAGGCTGCCTGACCAGGGCCGGCAACGACCAGGCCGGTTCCCCGCCGCGGCGGCGCGACCGCCGCACGCAGCCCACCGTCCGAGGCCCAGAATCCACCTGAGCAGGACTTTTTCGTCAGTCTCCTAGTTGGGGCATGGTCTGGGGGGTTCGTACTACAGCCTGTTTCAAAAACCTGTGCGAACGGACCGGGAGGCTGGCGTCGGCGGTGACGCTGCCCGGGATGCGCCGGTGTTGCGCTGGTCGGGCGACCAACTGCCAGCAGGTCGCAGCCACAGCGACGCGCTGGTCGGCTGCATGGTCTGGTCGATCACGGCCAGCAGCTCGGTCGTCAACGTGTGCAGGTCGGTCTGCTGGCGCAGCCGGCTGCTGAACGCCTGGATGATCTGGGCGGCGTCGTAGCGGCGCCGGTTGAACCGCCGGTCCACCAGGCCCTGGACGCGGCGGCGGGCGCGCTGGAACACCGCCGCCAGCGCCAGGGTCGCCGCCGCCACCGCCAGGCTGGAGCCGCGCCGCCCAAGCAGCTGGCCAAGCCCGAGCACCACCCCGGCGTAGCAGCCGCCGAGCAGCAGCGTCAGCAGCCCGTAGGCAAGGGTCCGGCTGATGATGCGGTCCAGGTCATACAGCCGGTAGCGCAGGATCGCCGCGCCGGTCGCCAGCGGCAGCACCGCCAGGCACGCCCCCACCGCGGCCAGCAGCACCGCCGTGGCCCCCAGCGCCATGCCGACCCCAAAGACCGCGGCGCCCACCCCGGTCACCACGGCGGCGAACGCCAGCCAGCGCAGCTGCTGGCGCTCCACCCCGCGGGCGTGGCGGAAGCGCACCACCAGCGACCCGGCCCCGGCCACCAGCCCAGCAACCGTGCCGGCGAACCCCGCCACGATCGCGACCCGCACGGCGCCGGCGAGCGCGGGGATCCTGACCGCCTCCACGGCCGCCTGGTAGGGCGGGATCACCAGGCCGGGTCCGAGCGTCAGCGCCACCAAGAGGATGACCGGCGCGGCCGCCGCGACCCTGGCCCACCAGCGCCAGCGGGGCGAGGGCAGCGACCCGGTCGGGGTCAGCAGCAGCACCAAACCGACCAGGGCCAGCCCGGTGATGGTGGTCGCCGGGCTGTAGGTCGCCACCCAGCGCGCCGCGGGTAGTGCCCCGGGCCGCGCGACCAGCCCGTAGCGGGCGTAGCCGTCGGCCACGCCGGACCCGGTCACCGACAGCCCGACCGCCAGCAGCAGCCAGCCGACCGGGTGGCGCGGGCGGCGGCTGGCCAGCACCGCCCCGACGGTCGCGGCGACCACGATGGCCAGCAGGTCGGGGATGGTGCTGGCGCTGAGCTGGGCCAGCTCGGGCCGGCCGGCCTGGCGCGCGAGCCGGTCGAACCAGGGGACCGTGGCAAGGCCCAGCAGGGCCAGCGCCCACAGCGCCCAGGCCGCCACGCCCGCCCGGCGGCGCGTCCGGGCGGGTCGGTCCGCAACCGTCACCGCCATGCTCCTCGTCGCCCCCCAGCCGACCACCACCACCCGGCGTCGGCAACTACCGGCCATGGTGACCCGCCTGCGTCCCCGCAGCGTTACGAACCACCACAGCGATCTGCTGGAACTGACCCGACCGCAACATGCGCGGTAACGACGCCGGAACGCTCGCACGCTACAACCGTGCTGGCGCTCAGCATCCCAACCCGAAGGAGCCCGCCATGCACGAGCCCATCGCCCGCCGACAGTCTCGTTCTCGCAAGGGATCGGGTGGGGCCTCTAGGATCGCCTCAATCGGCACGCCGATCGGGGTGCCCATTCTTACGATCCGACGACTTGTGGTCATCATCGTCGCCATCCTGACCACGGGGATCGTTGCGGGAGCCCCTGCTGCCGCGAGCGCTTCGGTCACGCTCGACGGCTCGTTTTCCACGGTGATCTTGAAGCCGGACTTCACGAGCATGTGTCCTTCCGGGGTGGCCGACGAGTGCGGCACCATGCAACTGGTCGGGCTAGGGGCGGCCGACTGGGCATACGCCTTCGGCCCGACCTTCGAGCCGAATGGCCGTTGCTTCGACGTGGACGGCACCCTCACGATCACGCTGCAGGCCGATCGGAGCACGATCTCCGGCCCGCTGACCGGCCTGTTTTGCCCTCGCTTGTCAGACACCGGGCACCAGCACGCCGGGGCGATCTCGTACGGTAACCCCTTCGTAGAGAACGACAGCATCGCGCTCAGCGACGGGACCGGCCAGTTTGCTGGGCTCTCTGGTGCTGCGAGCTTCCACACGTTCGTCGCCGGCGCCCGCTTCGAGGGAACGCTGAACGGCACCCTCAGCGGCTAGAGACCGTGTGATACCCGGGCTGGGTGGCGGGGTTATGGTGCAGGGACGGCGAGGGATCCACATGATCCTAGCTCAGCAGGCTGGCCAGGGTCCGGGGTGCCGCTCTGGACGGCCCGCCGCGCCCGGTTCCCAGGGTCGCGGATGGGCCGACCGGCCTGCCCGGCACGGCGGGCGGCACCCTCACCGCGGTCGCTGGTTAGCTGCTGGATGGACGTACCCGTTGACACCGGTCCGTCGCCGACCTCGCGGGGTGCACCAGCGTTGGCCAGCAACGCTGAGGTGTCCGGAAATCCCGTCTGCAACTCCAGCCAGTTCAGCAGTTTTATCATGACTTAGGGTAAAGTCTCTATTTTACCTTTCCCGCTACTTGACTGTTTCTAGTAGTTCGAGTATAAGGGGATGATCTAGGTTCGACGGATGGCGACTGTGATGAGGAGTCGCCATTACGGAGAAGAATTCACTTGCTGGGGAAGGTGGTAGGCGGAATGCCTTGGCGCCATACAGCGCAGACATTTGGTGACACTGAACAGGTATCCGAGCTACTTGATCAGCTTGAGGATCAGTTGCCGCCAAACGATCGGGTACTCGTTGCAGGGCAAGCAAGTCGTATCGCGTATGGTGATTGGATCTTGAGGTCCCCGGCAGCATACGTAGTTACCGAGACCGGCTTTTACGCCGCACGGCAAGGCATGGCTCGCGTCAAGACGATCCCCCCCGTGCCAGCTACAGACCTCCCAGAACGCGGCATGAGTGGCGTGGGCGAAGTCGATTCGTTGTGGAAATTCGAATGCGAGACCGTCTACGGAAGGCTAGTGGTCTATCTGAGCGAGCCCACTGCCGCAGAAGCCATCGCGGACACCATGAACGTAGCCTATCCCGCCGTACAGGTCCATTCCGCTAACGCTGTTCAATGGGCTCGCAGCTCAGCAGCGCCGCCTCTGACATCCGACGAGGAGATGAGACTGCGAATGGCCTCGGCAGAGGCGGAAGCGCGTGACCGCCGACAGGCTCGACGGTATGGCGCCTACTGGGCCGTCATTACGGTCCTATTTAGCATCAGTGCCATTGTAGGGCTAGCAACGGGAGATGCGTGGGGGCTACTTGCCCTGTTCCTCGCCGGAGGATCTGGATGGTACTCACGCTATCTGTACCGGGGCGGAAGAGTTCGTTTCATGATAATTCCAATTCCCTTTTTCTAAAGAAACAAGGGATAACTGCCGAAACTCGCGTGGTGCCGCTTGCGGGATCGATCAGGAGGTGATCGAAGTTGCCTCTGGGGCGGCGAGACGGCCCAGCAGCTTGGTGGCGGCGAACGCGAAGCAGCATCGATCCCTGGATCGCCCTGATTCTTGTCCTGCTCCTTTCAGCAGGGTGCGGTCCGCGGCGCTCAGTCGCTGCCTACTGCAAGACATTCTATGGTGAGGGCAGCAAGATTCGGGCACAAAGCGAAGACGCAGTCAGAAGCAATAACTCCATTGAGCAAATGGCGACGGTGTTCGAAGCTCCTTCACAACTCTATCAATTCTTCAAGAAACTCGATGACGTTGCACCAGAGGACATCCAGCCAGATGTGGAGACCTTGCGCGACGCGTTCAAGCAACAGGCCGACAGCATCGGAGGCGATGCCGGAGATCCTATCGGCGGGATGGTGGGAGGTCTCGCCAGAGGTCTAGCTTCGGCTGGAGCGACGCAGAGGGTGGACAAGTGGACCCTGGATAACTGTGGGCCACCTCCAAGCAATTAACCAAAGGATAAGCAGCAACTAGGATCAACACGCAACGGGCGACGGCAAATCCTGCCAGCCTGCCAGGACTCACGGCATTTCGGCCAACTCTTGGGTGAGCTTGGCGAACTCGTCGCGTAGCGCGTCCCAGGCGAACAGGTCGCGGCTTGGAGGTCCGAGGTTCGGGGTCGGGAGCGGGTGGGCGTCGGGGTCGAAGACCAGGCGAACGCCGAGTTCCCTGAGGGTGGCGAGGTTACGGACAAAGGCGGGGTGGCGCGCAAGGCCGGTGTTGGGGAACGGCACGGCGATGGTCGGCAGTCCGACGCCGACGGCCTCGTTGAGCAGGCCGAGGGCGAGGGTGTCGCTGATCCCGGCGGCCCACTTGTTGATGGTGTTGAACGTCGCCGGGGCGACCACCACGGCGTCGGGCGGCGGCAGGACGTCGGGGTCCTCGGGGCGCTTGTAGTCGCTGCGCACCGGGTGGCCGCTGAGAGCGGCGAGGCGTGGAGCGTCGAGGAACTTCATGCCCGACGGGGTGGCGACCACGCAGACCTCCCAGCCCGCCGTCTGGGCCTGCTCGACGAACGCCGGCAGGTCGGCAGCCGGGCGACCGCCGCAGGCGACCACGTACAGCACGGGCATCGACCGCCGTCCTTCCCGGTCGCTAGCTTGGGGTGCCGAGGTTGGCGGCCAGCTCGCGAAGGCCGGGGGTGGCGCCGCGGCGTTCGCGGCGCAGCAGCAGCGCGATCAGCTCGCCGACGACGGGGTTGAAGCGGACCTCTTCGGGGGCCAGCCGGTCGGCGCGCAGCAGGGTGCCGACGGCGGCGCCGTCGTCGGCCTGCTGGGCGTAGCCGCGGGCGACGTCGATCAGGAAGTGGGTGCGCCGCTCAACGAGCATCGGCGGCAGCCGGTCGGCGTCGACGCGCGCGGCCCGGCGCAGCGCCTGCCTGCCGTCGCCGAGTTCGGCGGCGATCTGCACGCCGTGGATCGCGACGTTGGTCGGGCCGAAGATCGTGTGCAGGTCGGCGTAGTCGGCGCCGAGCTGGTGGCTGGCGGTGGTGGCCTCGCCGACCAGTTCCCACGCCTCGGCTGCGGCGCCCTCGCGGGCGGTGGCGATGGCGGCGGTGAGCACCAGCCCGCCCCAGGTCGCGAGCCGCGCCGGGGTGGAGCCCAGGCCAGGGCCGAGCGCGTCGGCGGCGGCGACCGCCACGCCCTTGGCCTCGGCGAGCCGTTCGGCGGGCAGGAACACGTTGGCCAGCCGGTAGGCGGCGGCCGAGACCAGCAGCGGGTCACCGACGACCTGGGCGGCGCGGATGGCGCGGTCGGCGGCCATCGAGGCGAACTCGAAGTCGCCGAGCTTCTTGAGCACCGACGAGGCGGTGTTGTAGGTGTGCGTCAGCGCGCGGTGGGCGTCCAGGTTCTGGTCGCCGCCCAGCTCGCGGCTGGCGTCCTCGGCGTCGATGATCAGGGCTGGGAGCACGCTGCCAAGCGCGACGTAGCGGGCGTTCTGCCGAAGCTGCCACGCCTGGGCGGCACGCTGCCCGAGCGCGTCGGCGTCGGGCTCGCGCTGCGCCGCGGCCGAGCCGCAGCCCAGCATCGCCTGCCGGATGGCCGCCGCAGCACGGGGGGCGTAGAGCCGGCCTGCCGGCTTCCCGCCAGCGGGGACCGGCTGGTCCTGGTCGGTCGAGTCCGGGGCGCCGTCTGGCGCGAACGCCGCCAACGTGCCGGCGGTGGCGGTTCGAAGTAGCTGCCTACGGTTCAAGAAGCCAAGCTCCTCGTCGGTGGCGTTGCACAGCACCCGGCACGCCTCGCGGTAGAGCCTCGTCGGGCGGCGCTCTCCGCGTTCCCACTTGGAGACCATCCCGCCGCTGATGGCCACGACGTTGCGGTGCAGCTCCCACACGACCTCGGAGAGCCGCTCGCCCATCTCCTCCTGGGTGAGGCCGAGGCGGTCCCGGTACGTCCGCAACTGGTGGTTGGGAACGGCGATTCGATCTGCTGTCATCCCAGGTCCCCCCGGATGGCCTGGTGCCGGCGGAGTCTTGCTCGATTGTAATGCTCCGGGCAAAAGCGACCAGAACTCCGACCAGTAATCCGGCCTTCTCTCCCATACCTGCCCCTGGTTGCCTGGCGAGCGTCGACCGCCCGCGCACGGGGCGGCCCGTGATCGCTGCCTGGTCCCAGCGTAGGCGATGGTACTGAGAGGGGAGCGGTGCTCGTGCTAGATCCAACCCAGGACCCGGCCAGGATGGCGCGCGAGTACGCCGCCGCGGGGCTGGCGGTGCTGGCTTGCCACTGGCCCGTCCTGGCGGTGCGGAGCGGCGGGGGCTGGGCGCTGCCACAGTGTTCGTGCGGCCGTCGCGGCTGCCCGACCCCGGCGGCCCACCCGCTCGGCGGGCTGACCGCCGCCGACGCCACCCACAGCCTGCTGCGCGTTACGGCGTGGTGGCAGCGCTGGCCGCAGGCGAACCTCGCGGTGCCTACGGACGGGCCGGTCGACGCGGTGGAACTGCGCCACGCCGGGCCGGACGGGCGCGTCCTCGCGTGGCTCGACGCCCAGGGCGTGGGCGCCGGGCCGGTGATCCGCTTGGGGGTCGACCGGCTGGCGTTCCTGACCGCGAAGAGCGCCACCGGCAGCGCGTTCGCGCCCAGCCCCGTCGGCGAGGTCCGCTACGCCGGCGACGGCCGGCTGGTGCTGCTGCCGCCAAGCCGCCTGTCCAACGGCGGCCGGGCGGTCTGGGCGCGCCCGCCCAGGGCGGGCGGGCTGCCGGCGGCGTGGCCGCTGTTCTGCGCGCTGGCCAACCTGCCGGTCGCCGCCGAGCTGGCCGCCTTCGGGGAGCCGGCCTGATGTGCCCGGGGTCCAAGCACTGGCGCCCGTCCCGCGAGGACAGAGGGCGGGCGGCGTGACCGCCGACCCCGGCGGGCGGCATGAGTAGCGGCCCGCTGCCGCGCCCGGCGGGTGAGCCGGTCGACGCGGCCACCCCCAACCCGGCGCGGATCTACGACTACCTGCTGGGCGGCAAGGACAACCTCCCCGCCGACCGCGCCGCCGCCGAGCAACTCCTCGCCCTCGTGCCCGAGGCCCGCGCCGGTGCTCGCGAGAACCGCGCCTTCCTCGGCCGCGCCGTGCGCCACCTCGCCGCCGAGGGCGTCCGCCAGTTCCTCGACATCGGGACCGGCCTCCCGTCGCAGGGCAACGTCCACGAGGTCGCCCACCAGGTCGCGCCGAAGCCTGCGTGATGTACGTGGACAACGACCCGGTCGTCCACGTGCATGCCAACGCCCTGCTCGCCCAGGCCACCACCAGGGCGGTGCTGGCCGACCTGCGCGAGCCGGAGCGGATCACCCGCCACCCCACGACCAGGGCGCTGCTCGACCTCACCAAGCCGGTGGCGGTGCTGCTGGTCGCGGTACTGCACTTCGTCACCGACGAGGAGGACCCGGCCGGGATCGTGGCCTGCTTGCTCGAGGTCATGGCGCCGGGCAGCTTCCTGGTCATCTCGCACGCGACCGGGGACTTCCGCCCCGAGGTCGCCGGCAAGGTCACCGAGGTCTATCAGCGGGCCTCGGCGCCGCTGGTGCTGCGCCCCCGCGCCGAGGTCGCCCGCCTGTTCCACGGCTTCGACCACGTGCCGCCGGGGCTGGTGCAGCCGGCCGCGTGGCGCCCGGACGGCCAGGCGGCCGACACCGTCGGCGTGGGCGGCTTCTGGGCCGGGGTCGGCCGCATGCACCAGGTCATGGGTGCTAGGCCGGGGTGGTCAAGGTGAGCGGCCTCGCGCTGGCCGGGCTGGTCATCGGCGGTCTTCTGGTCGCGGTGGTGCTGGGCGTGCTGGCGTGGTCGGACTACCGCAGCGCGCACGCCCAGGCGACCATCCGCCGCACCGTTGAGCAGCACCACCAGACCCGGGGCGATCAACCGTGAGCGGGAGCGGGACGCCGCCGGGCTGGCCGCCACCGGGGCTGGCCCAGCGGCTGGCCGATCTGGAAGCCGGACGGCACGGCATAGCACCGCTGTCGCCGCTGGAGCTGGCGGTAACGGCCGACCTGCTGGCGCTTGGGACCGCGTGGCTCGCCAGCGACGCCGCCCGCCGTCAGCTCCCCCTGCCGGTCGACGCCGTGCTCGGCGCGCGAGCCCTACACGAGTGGGCCCGCGCCGTCCTCGCCCAGCACGCAGCCACGAGGCAGCGCCCATGGCCAGGAAGCGGCCGGTGACGGGGCCAGCCGCGCCGCGCCGCCGGCACGCTGCGGCTGGTGGGTGACCTGGCGGCGGGCGACTCCTGGGCGGCCGAGGAGTCGGGGCCGCTGTCAGCAGGGCAGTGGTTGAGGATCCCCTGGGCCAGGCGTCCCGGCTCCCACCACAGTTCCCAGGAGCCGGGGCCTCGCTCCACCGCGGGTGCCACCTCATCGATCGCGGCCACTCCCGGTAGGTCTGGCCAGCCGTACCTGAGACTGATGGTGGGCCACCACTGAGCAGGGCGCCTGAGCGGCATCGTGCCTGGCTTGGCCTTGACGACCGGATCCAGGATAGTGTCCCGCCTGGACAATTGGTCACTGACCGATGGGTTGTGCTCATCCGTGGAGGGTTACTGTGAATGCGCGGGCATTTTGGTCTTACGCTCACAGGGATGACGAAGCTGAGAACGGCCGGATTGCGGGGTTGGCAAGAGACGTCGTTGCTCAATACGAGATGATCACGGGTGAAATGATTGAACTGTTCCTTGATACGGACAGCCTTGAGTGGGGTGACGAGTGGCGCCCAAAGGTGGATGCCAGCCTGTCTTCTGTCGCTTTCTTCATTCCTGTTTTGACGCCGCGATACTTCCAAAGCGTCGAGTGCCGACGTGAGCTTAACTTCTTTGCGAGGCAGGCGACGAGGCTTGGGGTCCGCGAGCTAGTCATGCCGATTCTGTATGTCGATGTACCCGCCCTGCACGATGACTCTCCTGTTGACGAGGCAATGGCGCTTGTCAAGTCCTTCCAGTGGGAGTCGTGGACGGAGCTTCGCTTCGCCTCGCCCACATCACCCGAGTATCGAATTGCGGTATCGAAATTGGCGACTCGCCTTGCTGAGGCCAGTGCAACGGTCGAGCGGGTTGATATCCCTGCGGCGGCAGTTGCCTTATTAGAGCATGGTGACTCAGAGCCTGGTCTCATTGATCGTGTCGCACAGGCCGAAGGAGCCATGCCCGAGTGGGCCACGACGGTTCAGGAGATTGGTCAAGAGATTGAAAAAATTGGCGTCCTGATGCAGGCAGCGACCGAGGATCTGACGCAGGGTGATGCTCAGGGCAAGGGCTTCGCATATAGGCTTACGGTTGCACGGCGTTTGGCTGGTCAGCTACGCGGGCCGACAGATCGAATTACTAGCTCCAGTGAAATGTTCACGCGTCAGCTTAATGAAGTAGACCAAGGCGTTCGGGTGCTTATAGATCTCATCCCGAGTCAGGTTCAGGATAATCCGGATGATAAGGAAACAGCATGTAGCTTCTTTGAATCCGTTCGCTCCATGGCGGATTCGGCTGAAGAGGGCTTGGGAGCACTTAAGCAAATGGTTGATGCTATATCTTCGATCGAAGGAATGTCACGTGACCTCCGTCCGTTACTGCGCGAGCTGCGGCAAGGGCTGACATTGATGTACGAAGGGCGAGAGGTCATGCGGTCGTGGGTGGCAATGATTGACGCCGCGCCTCTGGACTGCTCCTCCGGCTTGCCTACTGCGTCATCTTGAGCGGCCGAATCACCACTGGTTGCTCATGCTGCGTCGGATGCGTGTGCTAACCCTGCATGGCTGTGGGCACGGTGCTGTTCTACATGTTCATCGGAGACATGGATCGCTGCCCAGTTGCCAGGCTTCGCACCGAGGTTCGTGCAGCCAAGAAACATGGATCGCTGGGGGAGGAACCTGTGTCCGAAGCTATTAAACCGAGCAGCACAATCGAGTCTAATCGACCGGAGCGCTCTGCCAACCGCGACGTACAGTGGTTAGGGATAGTTCCATCGTTGCTGATCCTATCATCTCTAATTGCGTATAGTATCCTACGCACTGCTTATGGCAGATTTTATTCAACATTCGGACTAACGCCAGAGGACGTCGGGTTGGATTATGCCCAAACACTAGCACGATCGACTGGCCTCGTACTCACCTGGTTGCTTATACCTGGCTTCGTTCTCGCCCTATCAGTCACTTTGATCGCGCTCCTGATTGTAAGCCGATCAGAGGTACTTGCACGTTCGCGGGTCGGTGCTCGTTTGCTGGTTTGGACACCGCTTCATCGAGTCTCGGCCAAGGAAGTTTTGAGATTCGTGGCGGGCGCAACGGCTATCACCGTATTTCTCTCCACCCTGCTAACTGCATTCACAATGCCGCTACAGGCCGCTTCGTATGCGGATTACGTCCACGACGGTAAGGCGACGTCGCTGCAATCCATCGGACCATTCATTCAATTCGATGTTCGTGCGGATCAGGCGAAGGCGTATGTCAGAAGATCACTGTCCGCGGAGTTTCGAGTGCCTCGTGACGTCACCTTCCTGGGTCAGCACGAAGGTGTGGTCATCCTTTGGGATTCTCGAAATCAGGCGACATACCGCGTTCCAGTTGGCGATGTTGTGCTCATTACGGGGAACTGCCCCGATGCTGCTGTCATAGGAGTCGGAACTGTTTGCCGAGATTGGTAATCCGCGACGCTGCCACCCTAGTAGCATCATCAGGTTCTACCGCCGTGTTACCGAGAGGTCTGGTAGCCGCAACCTCCCGGCTGGCGTAGCCGGCCGTCGCAAAGTAGCCCGGATCCTTGGAGGTCGAACCCCTCCATGAATCCCGAGCGATTCGTCCGTGGCTTCAGAAAGGTCTGAGGCCGCCCAAGCCTACTGGTGACTGGCGGTAGCTGACAGGCTAATGCTTGGCCCCTGGACCAGCGGGGCGGTGTTCGTACCCTGGCAACTCAAGACCCCCGTCCGATACCAACCCTTGGCATACCTGGTCGTCCCGCGCTACCCGCCGAGTCTTCGCTCGGCGCGCGGCTGCTGGCTCCAGCCCGGCACTCCTAGAGGGTCGGTCAGGTTAACGATGTCAGGCGGCTTGCTGGGCCGCCCAGGGCGCACGGGCGATGACGTGCAGGTTGTGGACGACCGCGGAACGGCGTAGGTCGAACAGGTTCTTGCGTTGGCCCAGGTAGCGGGCGC
>WNGE01000779.1_pt1 | contig 44905 bp, 33 predicted proteins | sample 5400651 | NCBI WGS metagenome assembly WNGE01 (sample SAMN13153370, study PRJNA577476) | soil metagenome | isolation source: 60 cm soil or saprolite under grassland replicate 2 | place: USA:California | collected 2016-06-15 | reverse complement strand
GCGACGATCACCGCTAACAGCCCGATGAACAGGATCGGTCCGAGAAAACTCAGATTGCGCTTCGTTGTCCATGCCCAGGCTCCCAGCCCTATAGTCAGGATCGCGGTCAACGCCAGGGCCTCATATATGGCGAGGGCAGATCCTGCCGCAACAAAGGCTGCGATGATGATGCTGACAGTCATGCCACTGATGAATGTGAACAGGTAGAGCAAGCTCAAGTTGAGTGCGGATGCGTGCGGCAGCTTGTGCGCTGTAATCATGAGAGCAATCAGCACGACGAACTCGCCAATGATCGCTGGTAAAAGGAACGCACTAATCCCTGCATCGAGCAACTGCAATCCTGCAAACAGGCCAAAGCCTGCCGCCACCAGTGAGAAACTCAGGAGCGTAAGCACCTTGCTGAGAAGCGATTGATAGGTAGCGCTCCCAGGAACAGCGCCATAGCTCTCATATGGGGGCTGCTGGTACTTGTTATACTCCTGGCTTGCATCAGGATAATTGTATAGGTAATTGTTCATTGTATTGTTCTCCTTTGAGCTGCACTTCGTGCAGCCGCTTGATGAAACTTCTTCATGAGGCCGAAGTCGCTACCAGTCGCCGCCACCACTGAAATCACCACCACCTCCAAAGTCCACGCCTTCAGCACCGAAACCACCGAAGTCAGGACCTTCCCCAGAGGTGTCTGCCGGATAGCTCATGCCGGACTCATACCCACCCTGAGAAAGTGGAGTGATTGTATCAGTATTCATAGAATGCTCGCTCTGCGTTTGTTGTTCCTTTTCTCCAGCCATTCTTCCCAGTTCATAACCCAGGAAGCCTCCACCCAGAGATCCCAGTCCACCGGCCATCCAGGGGTTCATGCCACCTTGTGGCGGATAACCAGGGCTGTACATCGGTCTTCCAACATACCCATTGGGATCATAGCCTGAGCCATAGGAGGGTGGACTGCCGAACCTCTGGCTCACATAACCAGAATCGGGATCAATACTGCGACCATATTCATCTTTCGGGCCGGGTCTCTGTCGCCATGGCATTCCCATCACTGGGATCATTGCGTTCCGTGGTCCAGAGAGGCGACGAAGAACGAATAAACTTATTCCAGTCAGTGCCAGGATCAACAGGATCCAGGTAAGCGGATTGCTTAGCACTCGACCTACAAGTTGAAGTGGGTTGGCTATACCGCCAGCGCCACCGTTTCCCAGGCTGGCTTGTAGTGACTCGAGAGCGGCGAGGGTAGCGGCAGTGTAATTGCCATAAGCCCCTGCATTCCCCCCATACGCCTGAGCAAATGCCTCACGAGCCTGTACTATCTGCTCAGCACTCAAGCCTACTTGTTTTCCAGCAACAATCGACAGGTATCGCTGCTCGACACTGATACCTAGAGCGATGGCATCCTGACCAGTGAGGGCTTGTTCCGTATTTCTGATAAAATCACTTTTAGGTCCTTCAAACGTACGTACCGTGGAGATACTCACTGGATGAGATAATTGGGAAGCTGTACTGTACACCTGGTCCCCATCCAGAATCCCGGCGGCGTCCCTGATCTGTATGCTCGCGGCATGCACTGTATGGGTGCCCAGGGGCGAGAGGATGCTACCTACTCCAATAAGCAGAATGAGCATGCCTCCTATACACCACTGTAATATTTTGATTATCCTATTGTTTTTCATTATGCCTGTATCCTCCCAGGAGAATCAATGCCCTTTTCTGTACTTTCTACCTGGAAACGGGCTGCCAGTAGGAAGTATATTCCCTCTGTATGAACCAGGGCTGTGATTGAACTGAATTGGAGCTGAGAATCTGTGGGGATTGGGAAAACCATTTACTTCATAGCAGCTTACGTGCCACTGAGTCTTCTTCTTCGTTCCTTTGTCTGCTTAGGAGTATAGTGGTCAAAGCTGAGACAGTCCTGAGATTTCCCTGTATTCAGGCTGAGCGTTTTCGTGCTACCCGATCATCTCTTGCTATCCCGTTGCCCCTGGTTTGTCTGAACGATGAAATCTGCAGGAAGCCCGAAGAGAGCAGGATGTTTTATCACGCCTATGGGGATCAGCAGATCCAGGAAGGTTCTTGTGACGACAAGAGCGGTAAACATGCTGACTAAGACTCCCAGCAGCAGCGTGGTGGCGAAGCCGACGATGATACTTGCGCCAAAGTTGCTACCGAAAGCATAGAGCACGGCGCAGGTGATACATGTGGCAACATTCGAATCGCGTATGGAGGGCCAGGCACGTTTCCAGCCGCTATCAACGGCTGAGGCAAGTAATCGTCCCGCGCGCAGTTCTTCCTTGATGCGCTCGAAGATAAGCACGTTGGCGTCCACCGCCATGCCGATGGAGAGGATAAAGCCTGCAATGCCGGCCAGGGTGAGCGTCATGCCGAGCAATTTGAAGAGCGCAAACGCGAAGGCTGCGTAAAGCAGAAGCGCACTATTAGCTAAGAGACCCGGCAGGCGATAATACAGGAGCATGAACAGCATCACTATACTGACGCCGATGATACCGGCGACCTGGCTTTTGACAAGAGAATCCTGGCCCAGTGTTGGGTCGACGGTCGTTTGACTGGCGATCTGCAAGGCGATGGGAAGGGCTCCATAGTGGAGCACGGTGGCGATGCGCTGTGCCTCATCGTGGGAGAATTGTCCTGTGATCACCCCAGGACCGGTTATGGCGCTGTTGATCGTCGCCGATTCGATGACGTTCCGGTCGAGCGTGACCGTCAGGATGTGGCCGATATGCTCTCGCGTGAAGGAGCCAAAACGCGAGACGGCATCGCCTTTCATGGCAAAGTTGATTTGCGGATGCCCGGTCTGCTCGTCAAGACCGATCCCAATTTGTGTAGAGTCCAGGTCTTTGCCAGTGAAGAGAGCCTTGCCACCGGGATTAAAGTCAGCATATTTGGCAGGATCAAAGGATGACCCTGCAGGAACGTTACCCTGAGGCGAAGGTCCGGTGTTCCAGAATTCCAGGTTGCCGGTTTTGAGGAGGCTTCTGATGGCTTCGTCCTGGTTGCCGCTCGTGAGCTTTGGGAGTTCTACCGAGATACTCGGCTGCCCATTGGTGGTTTGCACGCGAATAATCGGTTCATTGACACCAAGCCCACCGTTGATACGCTGTTCAATCTGGTCACGCGTCGCATCTATCTCCCGCTCGAGCGTCTCCGTACTGTAACTCTGCGCCGGGTCAGGTACCAGGAGGACTCGCACTCCGCCCTGCAGGTCAAGCCCCTGCTTCACCTGAAGCGGATGGTGAATGCCGAGCCAATCGACATGAAGCCCGGGGTTATGTGGCCAGATGATATAGCCAGCACATGCAGTCAGCACCAGGATGAACAGGAAAAGTGTGACGCAGGTAACCCACGTAGACTTCCATGACATTCGAGGAGCCCTCGAAATCCATCCCCCAGACACGATCCAGGATGATCTCACGCGTGAGTACCTGGCGTGGACGCTTCATGAAGAGCAGGAGTAACTCATACTCAGTGGGGGAGAGTTCAATCTCCCGCGCCCCACGGTGCGCTATGCGTGTGCCGGTGTCTAGCTCGACATCCGCATAGCGCAACACCTCGTGCTGCTCCTCCTGGCTGCGCCGCAGGAGTGCCTTGACCCGTGCCACCAACTCCTCGGGGGCGAACGGTTTCACCAGATAGTCATCTGCGCCTGTCTCGAGACCTTTCACGCGGTCGGCGACGGTGTCACGCGCCGTAAGCATCAGTATGGGTACGTTATCGCCCGCCGTGCGTAGCCGCTGCGCTACCTCCAATCCGTCCAGCCCTGGCAGCATGATATCGAGCACGACCAGGTCGGGCGGATGTTCCAGCGAACGATCGAGGGCCTCACTGCCGCTCGCAGCAATGGCCACGCTGTACCCTTCATAGGCGAGGATGCGCCGCAATAGATCTGTGATGCGTGGATCGTCGTCTACCACCAGAATGTGCGCCTTCATCATCTTCCTCCAATCTTTCTTTTATGCGTACATGGTCGCCTCCAGGATGGGCAAATGAACTTCTGAGGTCCACCGTCTCCTTGTAGAGGCCTGCTGATTTTCATGTATTGTATTGCTTTCATCGCTATGGGAAGTATAGCATTGCTTTGTGAAGCAATGCTGAGATAAGTCTGAGATGAAGCTGAGAATACGACCGGATAAGTAGCCCTCAGTTTCGTCTCAGGATACTCACAGCATGATCTCATACTCCTCCTTTAGAATAACAGTGGTGTTCAGGACACAGGAGCGGCTTGTGCATGCAAAGCACGAGGAGGCAGATGATGTATTATCGTGTCGCAACCCGGTTGGATTCAGCGTTACACTGGCATTGGGAATCAAGAGTGATTGCTACTCTTGATGTGCTATTGCGGGTGCTCAGGCTTTACAGAACGATGCCCTGCGATCGTATCTGCGTGTTCTTCTCATCGTCGGTTGAAGGTTTGGATCTGATGCTGGATCGGACGAATAAAAGGCTAACATCTAACTCTCTTACCGCTGATCAACTCTTGAACAGTAGGTGGAGCATACAGCACCTTGAGATGACGGGGTTACAGACGGAACTGAGGGCTTGTGAGAGAGAGGGAATAGGAGTAGCTCCCGCCGCCAGAGAACCATCTCAGCAGGAGAAGAGGATGAGTACTCCACTAGAGGGGAGTGTGGACTATCTAGAAATAAGACAATTAACGTTAGAACTGGGGACCCCTGGCGATCATGACACCTCGTACAAGTTCACTCTCCCCACCTCCGTTACAAGAACAGTGCCTCCTTGCTTTCTCAGCATCATCTTAGCCTTTTCACAGGTCCAACTCAGAGAGCCAAGCTATAGTTGTGTGCAGTACGTTAAAATGGAGGCGTTGGCAACCGCTTCCCAAAAGAACAGAGAGACTAAGAGAAGGAACTTTCCTTTCAGCGGGAGCAACAGCTCTCGTCTCACTCTTATTGTACAGTATTCATTGATTGCCAAAGATCCTGACGAAGTACAGGGTGAAAAACTACACGCATGTCGTTGCGTTCTTCTTTGTGCTTGAGTATCTGATCTGTGACTTGAACAGTAGGATGAGGAGGGCATGGATGTCGTTGCGCGATGCGCCATTGGAAGACTCCATGAAGCGTGACACGCGAAGCGAAGTTATCACGCGCTTGCATGGGTACCGGCTTGTGATTGTGCGGCTCATATGTCTCTCCCTGTGTGTGTTGTCCGTGGGACTTTTTGTCGCCAGCATCCCGTTGTACTTTGCGTCTCTCCACCTGTTCTGCACTGGTACAGCCTCCGCTTGCAATGCGAGTGGGCAGCTTGCACCGGACGACCTGCGACGGCTTCAAGAGCTGGGCTTTTCTATAGATTTCTTTGCAACCTACACTATCGTTCTCACGCTTGTTTTTGCCTTTGGGTACTGGTTAGTCGCTGCATTGCTCTTCTGGCGCAAGTCGGACAACCCTCTGGCGCTCCTCGCTGCGCTCACCCTGGGCACATTTCCGATCGCTTTCAATGATGACTTTATTAGGACACTTTCCTCGCCCTGGTGGTTGCTGGCCCATGTCATCAGCTTTCTCGGCTCTGTTTGCATCGTCCTCTTCTTTTATGTGTTTCCAAGCGGGCACTTTGTCCCGCGCTGGACACGTTTTGTCCTGGTCCCGACGCTCGTGTATTGGTGGTTCAGCGCATTCTTCCCTCTAGCACTGTTCAATCCATTCTTTCGCTTGCCAGTGCTCGATAGGGTGACGTTTTTCGGCGTGGTAGGTGGCATGCTCGTCGTACAGGTGTACCGCTATCGTCGCGTATCCACTCCAACGCAGAGCCAGCAGACCAAGTGGGTCGTCTTTGGCGTGTCAATGGGCGTGGGAGGCTTCCTGCTCTTGGTCTCACTTGGTCGTTTCTTTCCCTCACTCTTTCCGGTTGGCTCGCTTGCAAACTTGATCGCTGACGCCGCCGGCATTGGCCTCATGCTTCTTCTCCCGCTCTCCATTGGCTCCGCAGTCTTGCGCTCAAGGCTCTGGGATATTGATCTCATCATTAACCGCACCCTGGTCTACGGCACATTGACAGCCGTGCTGGCCATGGTCTATGTTGGACTGGTCATCGCACTGCAATTCCTGTTGCGTGGACTCATTAGTCAAACCTCTGACATCGCCATTGTGGCCTCCACTCTCGCGATTGCCGCCTTGTTCCATCCCCTGCGCAAGCGCATCCAACAGGCCATCGATCGTCGCTTCTACCGACGCAAGTATGATGTGGCTCAAACACTCGCCACGTTCAGTGCTACGCTGCGCGATGAGGTGGACTTGGAGCAGTTGCGTGAGGCATTGGTCGCGGTCGTTGAAGAGACGATGCAGCCAACCTATGTGTCGCTGTGGTTGCGCAAGCCCAAACAGGGCGAAAAACGCCCTCTGTAGGTATCCGCTCCGCGTCCGGTCATTTCATCCCGTGCTGGCATTCTAATGGAGAGTGAAGAGTTTTCGGCAAGTCTCCATCTTAACTCCTACGCTTTGATCTCAATGTTTGACTTCGTCTTACAACAAAGATTACCTTTTTGCTGGCAGCTTTGCTGTCAATTGAGAAAAGGCTTGTCAAATAAAAAAGCCTCAAGCCCCTTTTCATCTGGCTTCAGGCTTTGTCTGTTTGCTCGTTGGTGCCAAGGGACGGAATCGAACCGACGACACCAGCATTTTCAGTGCTGTGCTCTACCAACTGAGCTACCTTGGCATGCGATTTCTATGCGCCACACTATAACATCCCTCTTTTGATCCGTCAATACTTTTTTAGTAGCCTTTTTCTCCTATGTGTCAAGCTGGTCCACTGTTTGCATAAGCTAAAATTCCCACCTGTTCCGATTTACTTGATTGGGAGCTACTATCCCTAAAAATACAGAGGAGAGGTTCACTTGCACATGCAAACACACCAACGAATCTGGCTCTTTCGTACAAATGGAAAGATGGGAGGAAAAGAACGGGTGCATTTGGGATCACCTGTAATACGACATTTCATTGTGGTGGTAGCGGTTCTGGGATTGGTTCTGGTAGGTAGCGGCCTGGGCGCACGTTTGATGGGAGTATTCGCCATGTCCCCTTGCTCCAGTGGAGACCGGGTGTATTCTGTTGTAAGCGGTGATACCTTAGGTGGCATCGCAACTCGTTATCACACCACCTGGCAACGACTTGCCTCTTATAACCATATCGCCAATCCTAATATTATCTACAGGCATCAAACTATTTGTATTCCAGGTAAAGCCCGACCGACTCACAAGCCAGCTCCCGCCAATCCGCCTATCAAAGGCACTGGCGATTATTTTCCTTACGGTCAGTGTACATGGTGGGCAAGCTATCGCTACCATAAGTTGCATGGCATCTATGTGCCATGGAAAACGCAATCAGACGCCTGGGAATGGACAGCTCGCGCAAGAGACTTCCACTGGCATATTTCTAGCACTCCTTCGCAAGGTGCGATTATTAACCTGCAACCGTGGGTAGAAGGGGCATATGGTCTGGGACACGTAGCAGTTGTGGAGAAGGTTTTGAAGAATGGACATGTGATTGCCAGTAATATGAATTGGGGCGTCTATTATTGGGAAGTCACTGACGTGGAGTTTACTCCTGGACCTGGAGTAACATTTATTTCCATCTAATACTTTCTTAGATTGGAAGATAGAAAAGTAGGCGCTCAACAAAGGCGCCTACTTTTCTATCTTCCAGATCATACTTTGGGTTCGTCACGCTCCAGATGGCTTTGCACTAATTACATGGTCGTACGACTCTGTATCAGAGCCAAGTAGTGAATGCGAAATAAACCACTTCTGGCAATCAAATGGTGGCTCTCCAGGCGCTGGTTGGACACGAACATAATGCCCATCGGACATCAGCTCACGTGCATTGGCTGTGTCAGCGAGCGCTGATTTCAATAAGCGTTCGAGAATTGCTTCGCGTAATACAGGGTCTTCTATTGGGAAGAGTGTCTCGACGCGATGATCCAGATTGCGCTGCATCATATCGGCGCTGCCCAAAAGTATTTCCTCATCACCACCATTCCTAAAATAGTAAACACGACTATGCTCAAGGAAACGTCCAACGAGACTTCTCACATGAATTGTCTCACTTATGCCCTCAACACCTGGACGCAGAGAACAAATACCTCGCACAATCAGATCCATGCGCACACCGGCCTGTGAGGCGCGATAGAGCGCATGGATAACTTGAGGATCCACCAGCGAATTCATCTTAAAGATCAGGTGTCCATTGCCATGCTCAAGATGCAAAGCAATTTCACGTTCGATGCGCTCGATAATACCTTTCCGTATACCTAAAGGAGCAACCAGCAGTTTGCTGTATGAGCTTTGACGCGAATATCCGGTCAGCAAATTAAACAGTGCCGAGGCATCAGCTCCGATTTCAGGTCGACATGTGAGCAAGGAGAGGTCTTCATAGATACGGGCAGTAGTTGCGTTATAATTTCCAGTACCAAGATGTACGTAGCGACGCAAACCATCAGCCTCCTTGCGTACAACAAGCGCGATTTTGGCATGTGTCTTCAAGTTTGTCAGCCCATGCAACTCAAAGAGTCCATACACCACATGCACGCCAGCATCTACCAAAGCATTCGCCCATTTGATATTATTTTCCTCGTCGAAACGCGCCTTCAGTTCAACTAACACAGCCACCTGTTTGCCATTTTCGACAGCCTCCAGCAGGGCTTTCACGACAGGTGAGTTCGACCCTACACGATACAATGTCTGTTTTATTGCCAGCACATCAGGATCACTCGCGGCTATGCGAATGAATTCCACTACTGAGTCAAACGTATCATAAGGCAGGTGTATTAATAGATCGCGTTGTCGAATGGCCGCAAAGAGATCCTGATCTTTGCGCAGTGCTAGCGTTATGCGTGGTATAAACGGTGGATCCTTTAAATCGGGTCGATCCAGCTGATGCAATTCCATGACACTGCCCATACCGAGAGGGCCATCGATGACAGTCAAATCATCTGGAGTAATTTCTAGTTGATCAAGCAGTAGACTACGAATACGCAAAGGCATTGAGGGATTAACCGCGAGGTCAACTACCGAACCGAAACGCCGCTCACGCAGTCCTTGCTCGATGCTCTCAATCATTAGATCACCAGCATCGTCCTCTCTCAGTTCGATATCCGCGTCTCGAATTACACGAAACGGATAGGACTCCCAAATTTCAAAACCTGGAAAGAGCATACTCAAATTGGCAGCAATGACCTGTTCGATCCATACAAAGGCTATTACTGCTTGTTTTTTAACTGAAAACTGCACAGGCACCAGGCGCGGTAATGTGGGGGGAACTTTGACACGCGCAAAGCGTTCGCCATAGATAGGATCAGCAGCAATCACAACCGCCAGGTTGAGACTGAGGTTAGAGATATGCGGGAAAGGATGCCCTGGATCAAGAGCAAGAGGGGTCAAGACCGGAAAAATCTCTTGTTCAAAATAGGTTCTCATCGCAGCACGTTGTTTGGAATCGAGCTGTTCATAATCAAGAATATGGATATGCTGAGCTTCAAGCAATGGCATAAGCTCATCGCGCCAGTAAAGTCGCACCTGTTGCACCAGGGGCGCCAGACATTGACGCACAGCACGCAACTGCTGCTCTGCGTTGAGGCCATCGGGGCTGACATTGGTTACATGAGCGACTACCTGATCTTTCAGTCCGGCCAGGCGAATCATGAAGAACTCGTCGAGATTGGTCTCGAAGATGGAAAAAAACTTCACGCGCTCAAGCAATGGATGGCGACTATCCTGGGCTTCTTCAAACACACGCCGATTAAACTCGATCAAACTCAATTCGCGGTTAATAAAAAGATCTGGACGATGCAGATCAGAGGAAGTAGTTGATGTTGTCGGATTTTTTTGCATGGCCTGCTCTGTCCTCTCAACCTTTTGGAGGGGATTACGAATTCATCTATTCTATCATGCTACAGAAGTGTGGTGCAAATTGGCCCGGTTTCTAAAGGCGATCTTGTAATCCGTATATTCATCGGAAGGTAAACATGAGCTATTCCAATTTGATTATCGACAACCAAATCCTACTTTTGAATGTTAGGAGGGTTAAGATATGGTTGAGACATGGTTAAGATTGAGGCTCTATTATTAGATAGCCCAAACGGAATGCAGTGCTGTATTTGTCTTGACATTAGATTGTACGCTGATGTATCATCGTGGAGTGAGGTTTTTTTCCACAAGAGAATTATGGGCGGTTGCTGAAATTGGTAGACAGGACGGACTTAGGATCCGTTGGCGCAAGTCATGAGAGTTCGAGTCTCTCACCGCCCACTCGGATAAAGCTTACAGGAATTGCATCCTTTGTCTAGTAAAAGCGCAATGATGCGGGAGTGGCTCAGTGGTAGAGCATCTCCTTGCCAAGGAGAAAGTCGCGGGTTCGATCCCCGTCTCCCGCTCCAAGTTTATCTGGGCCTAAATGAGTACGCATAACGCGATTAAGATCGTTCCTAATGTGTTTGCGCAGGGATATTGTGTGCTTCTCGTCTGGCTTCGGATAGTCAATTGGGAGCGTTCGCCCCTCAATACTTCCCATTTGAAGCTTGCCTTAGGTATAATCAAAGTATAGTAATATAGGGGCTACCCTTGTGACCATCAACAAGATGGAAATGCAGCATGATACATGTGTTGGAGGAAACGTGAAGGTCTCAGTTGAAAAGTTGCCAGGTAGTGAGGCACTTGTTGAATTTGATTTTTCCTGGGATGAAGTAGAAAAAGCTTCAGATAAGGCATACCGTAAGCTGGTACAAAAGGTTGACATACATGGCTTTCGACGGGGAAAGGCCCCACGTTCGCTGGTAGAACGCAAACTCGGTAAAGAGTATATCTACCAGGAAGGGCTTGATGACTTAATGTCTGAGGCCTATCGCGAAGCTCTCAAAGAGCATGATCTCACCCCTCTTTCGCAGCCAGAAATGGATGCGCCTGTATTTGAGATAGGTCAGCCTTACCATTTTAGCCTCAAAGTGCCGATTGTCACTCCGGTTGAGTTATCCGATTACCGTTCACTTCATTTTGATCGTGAAGAAGCGATTGTCACATCCGAAGAAGTTGAGCAGGAGATTGAATCTCTTCGTAACCGTCAGGCAGTATGGGAAGTCGTCGAACGCCCTGCCCAGATAGGCGATCGCGTGACGATGGATCTGAAACTGACAGTAGATGATGAGAGCATTTCCGATCTGAAAGACAATCCCTTTGAGCTAACAGATGAGCGACCTGGCCTTTTTTCTGGTATGGATGCCCATATAGTAGGCACGCAAGCTGGCGAAAGCAAGGCATTTACAACTACCATACCAGCGGATTACAGTAACGAGAAGCTTGCAGGAAAAGAAGCACAGTATACAACCATTCTTCATAAAGTAGAGTTCAAAGAACTTCCGGAACTCGATGACGCGTTCGCTATCCAGGCAAGTAATGACGAATATCAGTCGCTGGAAGATCTGCGCAAAGCAGTCAGTGACAATTTACTCGAAAATAAGCAGCGTGCTATTCGTGATGAACTGCGAGAAACAGTTATGAATACCATCATCGAGCAATCACACTTCACGATTCATCCTGTAATGATTCAAGAAGAAACAGAAGAGATGGTACACCAGTTCACGCATTTGCTTGAGCAGCAGCGTATGTCTATGGATCAATATCTGATGCTCTTAAAGAAGACACGCGAAGAATATGTAAAGGAACTCGAACCTGATGCCGAAAAGCGAGTGAAACGTCAACTCGTACTTGATGAAGTTATCAAGAAAGAAGAAATCAGTGTCGCACCCGAAGAGGTGGAAGCCCTCTTCCGTGCTTATGCTCAGATGGGTCAAAGCCTGCCCCAAACCGAGGGGCAGATTCGAGCGCTTGCACAGAGCCTTCTTCGTGAAAAAGCCATCACACGCCTGGTTGAGCTGACGACAGAGCCTGAGATTGAAACCAGCGAGGAAGAGTCGAGTGGAGAGACTCAAACTGATGCCCCAGAAGTAGCAGAAGTTGTAGGCGAAGACGAGGCTGTGGATACGCAAGAAATAGAAGAACACTCTCAACCAGCTCTCTCGGATGGTGAGATCGGAGAGGTAGAAATAACTAGCGATGATGAATCAGCCTAAACCGGCTTAGAAATAGAACAATTAGTTCTACGGGCGCGAAAGTAAGGATGCGCGCCCGTAGAATATGCACTGAGGCCCTATCAGGGAAAGGTTACAAACGTGGCAAATTCGAAAAATATGCGAACCACTTACCGCTGCTCTTTCTGCGGCAAGAGTCAAGATCAGGTTCAGCGCCTTATCGCTGGCCCTGGAGGTGTCTACATATGTGATGAGTGTATCGACCTTTGTCGAGAGATTATTGAGGAAGAGCAAGCCACAGTCACAAAGCCGCGTTTGCAAACAGGGAAGATCCCTGCACCTAAGAAGATTTATGAGCAACTCAGTCAATATGTGATTGGACAAGAACGGGCCAAGAAGACCCTGGCAGTGGCTGTATACAACCACTACAAACGCATCGGCGTAGGCATGCAAATTGACGACGTTGAATTGGGTAAAAGTAACATACTGCTTATCGGCCCTACAGGTTGTGGCAAAACCTTATTGGCACAGACACTTGCAAAGGTATTAGATGTGCCTTTTTGCATTGCTGATGCCACTGCTCTGACAGAAGCGGGATATGTGGGTGAGGATGTCGAGAATATTCTCCTGCGATTGATTCAGACAGCGGACTTTGATGTTGCTCGCGCAGAGCGAGGCATCGTGTATATTGATGAAATCGATAAGATAGCGCGCAAGTCTGATAATCCGTCCATTACCCGTGACGTTTCAGGCGAAGGTGTCCAGCAAGCCCTGCTTAAGATTATTGAGGGCACAGTCGCCAACGTTCCTCCTCAGGGAGGACGTAAACATCCACACCAGGATTTTATTCAGATCAACACAGCTAATATTCTGTTTATCTGCGGCGGCGCTTTTGAAGGACTTGATAAGATCGTTGAACAACGGCTAGGCAGCAACAAGACGATGGGCTTCAGATCGACAACTACTTCTGAGGAGTCTGACACAGAGATTCTAACGAAACTTATACCAGATGACTTACTTAAGTACGGACTGATTCCTGAGTTTGTAGGACGCTTGCCTGTTGCCGTCTCATTGGATAGCCTGGACAAAGATGCGCTGATACGCATTTTGATTGAGCCGAAAAACGCGATAGTTAAACAGTATCAAAAGTTTTTACAGCTTGATCGTGTTGAACTTGTTTTTACCCAGGACGCCCTTAATGCGGCAGCGGAAGGAGCCCTAAAACAGCGGACAGGAGCGCGAGGTTTGCGCAGTATTATTGAAGATGTACTGCTTGAAATAATGTACGAAATCCCATCGCGCGCTGATGTAAAGAAAGTTATTATCAACGACGAGGTGATTACTCAACGAAACAAACCATTGCTGATTACGCGTACTGAGCGCGCAACGGCATATTCTGAAGATGAGTCTGCTTAATGCAGGCTCATACGTTTTTTATTCACTTTCCTTTTCAGAAAAGGGGTGCTGCGGGTTTGAGCGACCCGGCACAAGGCTCCTTTTCGGGGAACGGGGAATGTCCCTGAAAATTCTTCCCTCTTTATGTACCAGGTAGGTGGAAATAGGTGAGCGAACAGGAACGCCAGGAACCAAATACGAATAACAGCGAAGCGTATCCGCTCGTGGCGTTAAAAAATATGGTTGTATTTCCGCGTACACGTATGACATTAGCAGTTGCACGCGAAAAGTCGGTTCTCGCAGTTGAAGAAGCGATGACGCAACCAGAACATTTGCTAGTTGCAGCGTCCCAACGTGATGCCGAGATAGATGATCCCCAGCCAAAGGATATTTACCCTACGGGTACGCTGGTAGAAGTCACAACTTTGCACCGGCAGTCAGATGGCAGTTTTCAGATGCTCTTAAGCGGAATAAGCCGCGTACACATTGAAGAGTACGATGAACTGGAACCTTATCTACGAGTACGTGTAACTACTCCACGGGAAATCCATACGCGTGATCCCCAGGCTGATGCAGTCGTACGCCATGCCACTAACCTCTTCGAGCGCTATGCTCAACTGAACCGTCGATTTTCGGTAGAAGATATAAATTCGATAGTTGCCCTTAAGTCCGCCTCCCGACTTTCAGATATGCTGGCAGCGCATCTGGTGACCGATCCTGAACAGCAACAAGATTTGCTGGAGACAACGGATCCATTAGCACGCCTCGAAAAAATCTGTGTGATTATGGGTAACGAAATTGAAATACTAGAACTGGAAGCAACCATTCGTAACCGGGTTCGTTCACAGGTAGACCGCACACAAAAGGAGTTTTACCTGCGTGAGCAATTGCGCGCAATTCAGGAAGAGTTGGGGATGGAAACTTCTAGCGAAGTAGGAGAATTGCTCGTCAGGTTAAACGAAAAATCGATGCCACTGGAGATTACAACCAGGGTACGTAAAGAGATTGACCGGCTGGAGCGGACACCTCCCCAATCAGCCGAGATCGCGATTATGCGTTCATATATTGATTGGTTACTGGCATTACCATGGACTGAGCGCAGCGAGGACAGTTTCAACATTGATTCAACACGACGAATATTGGATGAAGATCACTATGGTCTCGAGGGCATTAAGGAACGTATCATTGAGTTCCTGGCGGTACGTGAGTTACGTCAGAAACTCGCTTTAAGGGATGGATACTCCCGGAGAGAAAGTCAGGGACAGATTCTTTGCTTTATTGGTCCCCCAGGTGTGGGTAAAACATCGCTGGGCCGTTCGATAGCTCGGGCCCTTGGACGCAAATTTGCGCGTATTTCACTGGGAGGCGTGCATGACGAGGCAGAAATACGTGGTCACCGCCGTACATATGTGGGCGCTCTCCCAGGTCGAATTATTCAATCAATGAAGACGGTTGGTGTGCGCAATCCGGTCTTTTTGCTCGATGAGATTGACAAACTTTCCGCGGAGTACCGGGGAGACCCTGCTGCTGCGCTCTTAGAAGTACTAGATCCCGAGCAGAACAGCAACTTTACCGACCATTACCTGGAAGTACCTTTTGATCTTTCTGAGGTATTTTTTATTTGTACCGGAAATGTGAAATACCAGATTCCACGTGCGCTAGCCGACCGTATGGATATTATTGACCTCCCAGGTTATATGCTTGAAGAGAAAGTGAATATTGGATTGCGCCACCTCTTGCCTGCTGTAATGGCAGAGCATGGTCTGGCACCAGAGCAGCTAAAGATTCCACAATCAGTCATGCAACAAATCGTTACAGGCTACACACGTGAGGCTGGAGTACGTAACCTTGAACGGCAACTGGCAACTATTTGCCGTAAAGCAGCAAAAAGAATCATCGAGAAACCAGATTCGCATCTAAGGCTCACAAATAATAGCCTGGAACAGTATCTTGGTACACCTCGCTACACCGAAAGTCCGATAGTGCAAAAAATACAGGTTGGCATGGCGATGGGTCTGGCTGTGACCGAGATGGGTGGGATTCTATTACCTGTTGAAGTTGCTACTATGGCAGGGAAAGGCGAATTACTTATTACTGGACAATTGGGTGATGTGATGCGCGAGTCCGCGTATGCTGCGCTCTCCTACATCCGTTCGCGCGCTGAAGAGCTACAGATTGACCCCAATTTCCAAGATAGCACGGATTTGCATATTCACATGCCCGAAAATGCTCTTCCCAAAGATGGGCCTTCCGCGGGCATCACTATTGCTACCGCGCTTATTTCAGCGATTACAGGACGTCCCATTCGTTCGGGTATTGCAATGACAGGGGAAATAACACTAAGAGGACGCGTCCTGGGCGTTGGCGGACTGAAAGAGAAGGTACTTGCTGCGCACCATGCGAATATCTATCATTTACTCGTCCCATTGGAAAATAAAAAGGACCTCGCTGAGATTCCAGCCAAAATCCGGCAACACATCAACTTTACTATTGTAGATTCTATGGACGAGGTGATCGAGGCTGCTCTCTTAGAAACGCCTAAAACTGCTAAAAGCCGAAAGAAGGATGACAAAGATAGTCCGCAGATGCGACCTTTGCATTTAGATGAACGTGAATCAGCAACGCGTGAACGTAAACAATTCCGACCTATTACACCAGACGACGAACAGCACAAAGATGAAGAGAGTGAGCATGAGCACTCCCCATTAATAATCCCATCCCCCGAGCGCCTCTCGGGCGAATCCTATCCACATTCTCCAGCGTAGTTGAACCTGGCGCCCGCTGGCACTAATCCACCTCACCAACGACGCTGGCGCGTCTACTGCTTCGCAGTCAGGTGAGATGCAAGGAGAAGGGGCACCACTACATTTCTTAGGGTCAAATCAAGCGTGACAGAGTAGTCGCTTCCGTAGGATACTTTGCTTGAAACCTGTACAAATACAACCACTCAAGGTATAGTACGTAGTAGTTCGTGTAAACAGAAGCTTAAAATCTGGTAAAACTATCAATTCGTTTATCCTTCATTGTAAACTCATCTATATCTGATAGAAAGAAATGAGGTAAAATCGATGTCATGGAATCCGAACCAGGGGCAGGATCCCAATCAATCTGTGCAACCAGAAGGTTATCAGCAACAGCCGGGCTATCAACAAGGAAGTGAATCACAGCCAGGCGGCTATCAACAAGGAGGTTATCAGCAACAGCCAAATTATCAGCCAGGCAGCTACCAACAACAGCCGGGCTATCAGCCAGGTGGCTACCAGCAACAGTCGGGCTATCAACAGGGCGGGCATCAACAACCACCAAATTACCAGCAGCCATATGGTACTCCTTTTACAGCTATACCCAATGCGAATGGTCCTACTTCAATGGGCATGGATGCCAATGTTGCGGCTGGACTAAGCTACCTGTTTTCAATTGTCGGCGGACTGATTTTTTACTTCGGAGAGAAACAGAATCGCTTTGTACGTTTTCATGCAATGCAATCAATTCTCTTTAATGCTTTCTGGATCGTGCTGTTTATAGTACTCTTCACTGTTCAGTCCTTACTATATGCCACGGTTATTCTGATTCCATTGGGAATTGTTTTTACATGTCTTACCTTTCTGCTACCACTTGCATTACTCGTTGTCTGGATCGTATTGATGGTTTACGCGTTTCAGGGTAAGTACTTCAAACTGCCTGTCATTGGAGATTATGCTGAGAGATACGCAACGCCGACCATATAAGAATAGTATGACTATCATCATCCAGGAAATTACCGATAAAGCACAATGGAATAGCTTTTTAACATGCCAGCCGAGAGGCCATCTGCTGCAATCATATGAATGGGGCGAATTGAATCAATATCTTGGTGGCCGTATTTATCGCCTGGGAGCTATGGAACATGGGCGTATAATCGGCGCCATGATGCTGACTGTTTCTCCAATTCCCATTCCTCTACCAGTACCCGGAGTGCGCTTCAACTGGCTTTACTGCTCACGGGGGCCAACAGTGGAACGACCGGATTCTCCTGCTCTTACATCTCTGATCGAAAGCGTGCAGAAGATCACACGCGCGGAACATGCAGTGGTTTTACGCCTGGAACCAAATATCGCCGATGACGACCCACAACTTGACAGGTGGAATGCAGCATACCATGATCTGGGTTTTCAGACAAATCCCCATGCGGTCCATGGACGGCGAAGCTGGGTTCTCGACATTCGACCAGACGATGAACAATTGCTGGCTCACTTTAAGATGACGTGGAGACAGAATGTACGCAGCGCCGAACGTAAAGGTGTCATCATACGTGAAGCGCAAAACGAGGCTGATTTTGATGCTTATTATGAACTACTCAAATTAACAAGTGAACGTGATGCGTTCTTCATTCACAATATGGACTATCATCGAGAGATCTTGCGCCAGTTCTCTGACAAGGGAGACGCTGTGCTGTACCTTGCCGAGCACGAGGGAGAAGCCATCGCCGCCAAGATGCTGATTCGCTACGGTGATTGGTGCTGGGATATGTTTGGAGCCTCTTCCAATAACAAGCGCAACCTTAAACCTACCTACTTGCTACAATACCGTTGCATTCAATGGGCGAAGGCACGCGGCTGTTCCTATTTTGATTTTCGCACTATTCCCGAAATACTAGAGCCTGGAGAAGAGATGTGGGGAGTATATGAATATAAGAAGGGTTTTGGTGGCTTCTCACGCCTGAACATGCCTACACAAGATTATGTCTACCGTCCGCTTATCTATAACGCGTGGCGCAAATCGGTTGAAATTCGTCGCACACGCAGGCACGAAGAACGCAAAAAGGTAGAATTAGAACGAGCCGCCAGAAGTAAAGGCGACAATCAGGGTTGAAGGAGATTGGGTCGAGAATGATTCAAACTGAGAAAAAACATATGCAGGCACGTATCATCACCGACCGCCAACAATGGAATGACTTTGTGGCGGCCTCGGAGTGTTGCAATATCACTCAATCCTATGAATGGGCCGAGCTAGCGCCACACCTGGGAGCCGAGGCACTACGCATAGGTGTAGTGGATGATGCTGGGCAGCTTTGTGCTGCCATCTTGCTACTGATTACTCACGCCCCAGTGCTGAGAAAAACCTATTTCTACGCGGCCAGAGGCCCGATTATTGACGATCCCGATTCGCCTGCGATGGATATCTTGCTCAACTACATTTTGGCTGAGGCACATAAACGAGGCGCATTCATGCTCAAAATCGAGCCGAGTGTACCTGATGGGAATGATCAATGGCTGGAAGCATTACGCAAACGGGGCTTCCATCCCAATCCATACGCTGTTCATGTGCGCAACGAATGGGTACTCGACTTGCGACCCGATGAAAAAGAAATCCTGGCAGGCATGAAAGAAAAATGGCGCTACAATGTGCGTCTAGCAGGTCGCAAAGGTGTGATTGTACGAAGAGGCGAGGGGCAGGCTGATCTAGATACGTTCTATCATATTTATGAGACAACGAGCGAGCGCGATCAATTTTTCATCCATAACAAGCAGCATTATGAGCATGTAATGCGACTTTATATCGACGGAGATAGAGTTGCGCTTTTCCTGGCGGAACATGAAGGCAAGGCCATTGCCGCTATTATCGTGCTGCGTTTAGGCCGTTGGAGCTGGTACATGTATGGCGCATCATCGAACGAGCAACGCAACCTGATGCCCAACCACCTGCTGCAGTGGACTGGCATGCAATGGGCCAAATCGCACGGCTGCTGGTATTACAATTTTCGTGGTATCCCCGATGTTTTAGAAGAAGGCCAGGAACTCTGGGGCGTGTACCTGTTTAAGAGGGGCTTTGGTGGATATGCTTTGCGTTTCCTGGAAACCCATGACCTGGTATATAAGCCATTGATCTATAAGCTGTATATGCGATTGCTGGAGATGAAGAGGAGGAGGGATGAGAGGGAACGGAGAAAGATCGAGGAAGTCAGGAAGCGAGATTATGAACCAGAGCGAGTTTAGTGAGTTGATTACTACATCGAAAAGATCCTCCTCAACGTATTCTAATAAAGCGTACTTTTTTCAAAAGAGGAGCAGATCAAGATGAATACTTCAGCAACAGAAATAGTAACAGCTTTCATGAAGGCTTTAGAACTCAAAGAGTTTGATAAAGCGGCTGCGTACCTGTCCGATAATTTTCAATTTAGCGGCTCAACTCCCCTATCGTTAAACAAAGACAAATTTATCAGTTACTCGTCAGCGCTGGCGGAAGGAATGCCAAACCTGTCATACCACTTCCACGACCTACGAGAAGTAGTAGAGAGGCTAGGAGAAGGCAAGAGGGTGAGAGCAACTATTCAAATCACTGGTACCCACACCAACGACTTTCAAGTTTTGCTACTTGGATTTCCTCCCATTCCGGCAACAAACAAATCGGTTTTACTTCCCGAGGAACATTGGGAGTACGCTGTCAAGGGCAATACAATTGCTTTCATACGTGTAGAACAGGTTTCAGGTGGGGGTATAGCCGGAATATTGGAACAACTGGGCATTGATATTCCTATTCTACAATAGAGGTACGGTACGAGGGCGGAGGTAAGCTCGATGTGCAATAGCGGCACGAAGACGGGGGCTCTTAGGAGGGACGGGAACGACCTATGTCTAAGGGGGCAAGGCCAATGTGCAATAGGCACGAGGGCGGGGGCAAGCCCCGCCCCTACTATACAACGATGGGCCTTGCAGGCTTTTGGATATGGTATTGTGCGCATAGGTGAGGCTAGCTCGCCTGCCACACTCGTAACTGGTCGTCTACCGAAGCGATGCGCTTGCCATCGGGCGACCATGCAAGGGAACCTATGATTTCGGAATGACTTCGATAAGTGAAGACCTGATGCCCAGTTGTTGCATTCCAGACCTGCACAGTGGTATCCCAGGAGCCAGAGGCGAGGCGCTTGCTATCGGGCGACCACGCCAACGCTTGAATACCGTTTGTGTGACCGTAATAGGTGAGTGTGCGCTTACCTGTTGAGGCATTCCACACCTGCACCGTATCATCCATACCTCCTGAGGCGAGATGCTGGCCATCGGGCGACCAAACTACCGCCCACACAAAGTTGTCATGGCCTCGATAGGTTAAGGGATGGTCACCTGTTGTGGCATCCCATACTTGTACAGTATGATCAAAGCTAGCAGAAGCGATACGCGAACCATCAGTTGACCAGGCCACTGACTCCACTGTTTCGGAATGACCATGATACGTGAAAATGTGTTGACCACTTGTTGCATCCCAGACCTGGACCGTATCATCGCTGCCAGCCGAGGCTATACGGGTGCCGTCAGGTGACCAGGCCACGGCAAGCACGAGATCTTTATGTCCGCGATACGTCAAAAGGCCAGTACCTGTGCTGGAATCCCATACCTGCACTGTATGATCCCAGGAAGCCGTGGCCAGGCGTTTTCCATCAGGCGACCAGGCCAGCGACCACACTTGACCGGTATGACCCTGAATGGTAAAGTCGATTTTACCGGTTGTAGCATTGCGAACCTGCACGCTTCCATCTGCAAATCCCAGCGCCAGTTGTCTGCCATTGGGCGACCATGCCACGGTAAAGACGCTCGTAGTGCTTTGCGTGGTTAAGAGCGTGGTCCCAAGAGGGATATATATCACCTGGCCAGAGGCAGCTGCCGGAACGTCGCGGGTTGCGCAGGCAGTCAAGAGCAGGACGAGCAGGACAAACCAGCCGATGGATAGGAACCATTTGATAGTACGAGGTGTATCCATGAACGTTCTCTTTTCTCATAATGATGCTATTTCACTTTTTCATCTGGATAGCGGAACATCTGCAGAGGGCCGATAAATCAGCGCTGGGCGGGATCAATCGGCCCCTACGGGTGCCTGGATGATATTGTGAATTGTCATAATAAGGTTTATTGGTCTGCACGTCTGGTTATCTGCTGCTTGCGACGCTTTGCTCTTTCCTGTAGCCTTGTGCGGAGCGACCGCAGGAATAGTGCTGGACTCGCAAGTAAGTGTTGCAGGACACTCCGATCAGGCTGAGACAATTGTGCCAGCCTTCGCTCGTGCTCTGCCTCGTTCAGCAAGTTCTGACGATGGGTCTGAACGGATTTTTCGTGGTCGTGATAACCTGGAATCATGGTTATTCTCCTTTGGCGCACCCCTCGTTGTGGGTACTTGTGAGTATGTTTGCTTTTCTGTCCACAAGAGTGGACGAAGCAACGATATAGAATTACAGCAGAAGATTATCAAGTATGATGCGCTTGCTCTTACATCCACAGTTGTGAACTTCATGTTTTGAGTTTAGCTGTTTACTCGCTCCGGCACATCTGTTGAAAAACTCATTCCGACTACCTATTTGTGGGAAGATGCTTTTGACCAAAAAGGGAGGTTTCTGGAGGGTGGTGAGTTGAATAACCTATAAGAGATGGAAAGGAATAGGACATTAGCCGGTAATCTCCACCAGGGCGACGCAAGCGTCCCAACCCTACACCGCTCCCGCCCCTACGCGACCCGGAACCCTAACCCCGATTTTGGGTGGAACCTGTCGGGAATATTCGCTTGACGTGCCTCTTGTTTCAGTCTACAATATGTGCATGTCTATCTGAACAATCGATCAACCTGTAATTTCATCTGTGCCTCAGACATGATGTGAGGAGGCCGAAGGTGGCAGACCGTCTTGGACAGCAACTTGGCAACTACCAGCTCGTCAGCCTGTTGGGACAGGGTGGCTATGCCGAGGTCTACCTCGGACAGCATGTGCGGCTTAATCAGCAAGCGGCCATCAAGGTGCTGCATGCGCATCTGACCGAACAGGAGGCGGAGCACTTCCAGCAGGAAGCGCAGACCATTGCGACACTCGTGCATCCTGGGATCGTGCGTGTCTTCGACTATGATGTGCAGGATGGTGTACCTTTTCTGGTGATCGACTATGCCCCCAATGGGACGCTGCGGCGTCGCTATCCCAAAGGCAGCCTGGTCCCGCTCCCGATCATCCTCTCGTCGATCAAGCAGGTAGCTGATGCCTTGCAGTACGCCCACGAGCAGAAATTCATCCACCGCGATGTCAAGCCGGAGAACATGCTGCTGGGTCGACGACAAGAAGTGCTGCTCTCCGATTTTGGCATCGCCACCATCGCCCATAGCACCTCCTCGCTCAGTGTGAGTGCAGAGGGGACGTCCGGCACCCTGGCGTACATGGCTCCAGAACAGATCGAGGGACACCCACGCCCGGCCAGCGACCAGTATGCGTTGGCGGTCGTCGTCTACGAATGGCTGTGTGGCGAGCGCCCGTTTGAGGGGTCGGTGAGTGAAGTGATGGCTCAACATTTGAGCATGTCACCGCCATCGCTGCGCGAGCGTGTGCCAGAGCTCCCACCCGAGATCGAACAGGTGGTGTTGCGCGCCCTGGCGAAAGACCCCAAAGCACGTTTTGCCTCGGTGGAAGACTTCGCCACAGCATTGGAGCAGGCTAGCCAGCGCGCCCTCGCGCCTACAGCGCAGCTTGCCAGCGAGCAGCCTGCCCTTAGTTCGAGTGCTTCAACAGGCTTTGAGACGGTGGCGGTTGCACCGAGTCAACCCGTCCTACCCACGGAGACGACCCCATCTGCCGACCTGCCAGTGGGCGATCTCGAGCCGACGGTGTACCCTGGCTCCGCTGAGCCAAAGGGGCACGACACACCCCAGAGTGGAGCTACGTCCGAGACGCCACAGCGGGGCCAATTGGTTCTACCCACGGCTGCTGTCGTACCCTCTCCGCTGGAGCCACCGATGCCGGTCCAGCGGAAGGCCAGGCGGATACCGAGAAGCAGTGCAGCACTGCTGATTGGATTGGTGGTCGTGATCATTGCAGGGGGCGTCCTGGGGAGTGTGAGCCTGCTCGCGCACTTCGGGGTGATCGGCACACACAGCGGTTCCCCGGCCCTCCAGCCGGTAAGGGGAGGCATCTGGACTGATAGGATTGGAAATGTAGATTCGTTCATCCCCAATGCCACGGTAAGTATCCAGGCTATTGTCGATCAGGCGTTATACCTGCCCCTCTTCTATGGGGATGCACACGGAGTGGTGCATCCTGGGGCGGCGACCAGGGTGCCCAGCGTGCAGAACGGGGATGTCAGCCCCGACGCCAAGACCTGGACGTTCCATCTGAAACCGCATCTGGTGTGGTCGGATGGCCAGCCCTACGATGCCCGCGATGTGGACTTCACCTGGCGGCTCTCGGCCAATCCCCAGTTCGCGGGCTATATTGTTCCGAATCTGATTACCTCAGCAGATATTTCGGCGGACCACCTCACGATCACCTTCCACCTCACGCGAGCCTATGCGCCATTTGTCTCGCTGTGGGTAGATGGCTACTCAGCGCCGCTGCCCGCGCATCACTTCAGCCGGATGACTCCTGAGGCCATCAGCAAGTCGCCCGACAATCTGAACCCCAAGGTCACGAGCGGCCCGTTCATGATGGCGGAGAGCATCCACGGCGATCATTACACGCTGGTACGCAATCCCCGCTACTACCGTGCCAGCGAAGGGTTGCCCTACCTGGACAAGGTTATCTTCCGCAACATCAATAAGGACACCATCCTCAAGGAGTTACAGGCCGGCACCATTGATTCTACCGGTTTGGATGTGAGCCAGGTGCAGGAAGCTCGGCGCCTCACCCACTATACGCTCGTCACGTCTCACACCAGTAGCGGTTTCGAAGCAATGTATTTCAACTTCCACAACCAGGTCTTAGCCACCCATCTGGAAGTGCGACAGGCAATGGCGAAGGCCATCGATCACCCAGCCTTACTCAATGAGGCAGCCTTCGGGTTCGCCAGTCTGCTCTGCACCGACCATCCCTCGGCCCTACATCCGGGCTATGAGGCTCAACCACCCTGTCCAGAGTTTAATCCGGCGGCAGCCAATAAGCTGCTGGACGACAACGGCTGGGCGAAAGGCACTGACGGGGTGCGCACCAGGGGAGGAGAGCGCCTGGAGTTCGAGTATTCGACGTCTGCTAACAATCCCTGGCGCCTTGCTACTGAAGCGGTCGTGCAACGCAATTTCAGCGCTATCGGCATCAAGCTCGACATTCAGAACTATCCAATCGACGAATTCTTTACCTCGCTCTTGCCTGGGGGAAAGGCGTCACCACCATCGGGAGCCATTTCGGGCAGGTATGACATCGCCGAGTTTGAGAACGGCTTTCTCTATGACCCTGACGATGCCTTTTTGTTAGCATGCGACCAGTCCCCCACTGGCGAGAACATTATCTTCTACTGCAACCAGACGTTGGATGCCCTCTACCACCAGGAACAGGCGACGGCGGATCCAGGCGCGAGGCAGCAGATCTTCGTGCAGATCCATCAGATCTACCTGACGGAGTTCCCTTTCATCGTACTCTACAGCCTGAATGATTTCTCGATCGTGCGCAAGGGGACGCACAACTACCAGCCCAATCCCTTTGAGGGAGAGGCCATGAACGTCTGGGAGTGGTGGTGTGATGGGGGGAAGTGTTAGTCTCTTCAGACTAGAAGCATATGTAGCAAGATGCCAATCAGAACAACGCCGAACCAGCTAAGAGCAAGAAACGAGCCAACCTTTAGCAAGCGGAAGAAGGTCTGGCGAGCCCTCATCAATCCAAACACGATCAGGAGAGACAAAAACAAACCCAATAGAATGGGAACGAGCAAAACACCCAGGAAAAAGACGAAAATGAATAGATCAAGTATGATCGATTTCATATGTACCTCCATGTAAATCACCAGGACTGATGCACTAGTTTTTTGTTTTTTCTTATTCGTTCACTGGTGTGAACGTCTTTCTGTGTATAGTCTACCTGCCAGGGAGCACCTGCACATCTGTTGAAAAACTCATTGTGATTAACTATTTGTGGGATTTGCATCTGGCCAAAAGTGGCCGTTTCGAGAGAGTGCTGAGTGGAATCACCTATGCAGACATGCTGCATATGCACGAGAAATGGATGAGGATAAGGAGAGGTCCAGGGCCGATAAATCGGCTATAATAGACATTAACCCAAGAAAAGCCCATCAATATCTTTAGGGAGAAGAGGAGTGGCAGGTAGGTTCTTCATGGCCACCTGTCGCCGCTGGCCTGTTCCCGTTGTGTGTGAGCATTTCCCCACCCCACGGGCGACCATGAAGGCCCACCCTTCTCTACCCCACCACCCTCGCCCCTACGGAATTTGATGAGGTTCTTAGGTTGAAACATGGAATGTTGCAAACGCTGCATACGTGGGGAAAGATAGCTAGACAAGATGCTGATCCACTGCGTAGCGGGTGGCAGCGCTGCGGGAGGAAACCTGGATTTTCTGGTAGATCGAGGTGAGGTGGTTGTTGACGGTGCGAGGACTGATTATGAGTTGCTCGGCGATTTGTGCATCGGTCAATCCTTGCGCCAGCAGGCGCAGGACCTCGACTTCACGGGCGGTCAGTCCGTCGGGATAGGTGGCTGTTGGCTTCGCTGGGGGAATAGATGATTGCTTAGCCGAGAGTGATTGTGGGAGCGTTACTGGAGCCTGGGCGGCCAGGGCTTGCTCCGGCGTCATGGCACGACCCTCGGCCCACGCGGCAGCAAAGGTCTTGTCCCCAAGTTGAGAGCGTGCTGCGGCGATAGAGCCTTGATAGGCAGCATGATCGACAGGTGGCAAGGGCGCACCGATGACCTCGCGATGGACTTCTGCTGTCCCCCAGAGACGGGCAGCCCAGGTCAGCTCTCCCTGTGCTGCAACCACGGCTGCCAAACCTTCCAGGCAGGAGGCGACCAACCCCATGTCGTCCATGCCTCTAGAAGCCGTGGCCAGACTCTGCTCGTAAAGTGTACGCGCTGCCTGGTAGTTCCCCTGCTTTGCCTCCACCCTCGCTAACAAGCAGAGCGATAAAGAAATGCCTTGCCGGTGCCCTGTTTCTCTAAACAGTGCCAGGGCCTCCTCAGCGAGCAAGCGGGCTTCGGTAGCATTGCCCTGACTGAGAGCGAGTAGTCCCGAGAGACGGAGGCAAGCAGCAAGCCCCATCTTGTCGCCCACATTTCTGGAAATCGCAAGCGATTCTTCAAGCAAAGAAACGATCAGCTCGGGATCGCTTTGGGAAACATAACGCGCCTCTGCCAACCTGCAGAGTATGTCAGCCACGCCTATATTATTCTCTAGTTGCCTGTATATTGCTAGACTCTCCTCACACAGAGCCAGTCCCCTGGCATACTCGCCTTGTTGGCTGGCCATATATGCCAGCCAGCCAAGCGCCCAGGCGACGTGTGCTTTATCGCCCACTTCTCTCCAAAGCGTCAAGGCTTCTTCGGTAAGTGCGTAGGCAGCCGTCGTGTTGTTCCTTACCCAGGCTACCACTGCTAATCGCTGGAGCGAAAGCGCGATGCCTGCTGTGTCTCCCAGTTCCCGGCAGAGCGCCAGATGCTGCTCGCACAGTTTCTCTGCGCTATCCATGTCGCCCTGGTTCAGAGCCAGTCTCCCAGCAGCGCCGAGCGCCCTTGCCTGAAAGGGTGTCGCAACTCCTTGATACGCAGCCAATGCCCGTTCCAGGAAAGTGCGTCCCTCACTGTGGTACCCGCGTATTACCCAAAACTGCTCTAACGCCGTACCAAGGCGCAAAGCCATTTCCATGTTCTGCTCTGCCTCCCCATGCTCTAGCAACCAATGCAACGCTGCTCGCAGGTTCTCGTGTTCCCGATCCAACCGCTCTAACCACGTGATCTGCTGATTGCTGAGGAGTTGCGGTTCTGCCTCTTCTGCCAGCGCCAGATAGTACGCGGCATGCGCCTGCCGTGTGACTTCCATCTCCCCATTCAAGGTCAGGCGCTCGATTCCGTACTCGCGGATCGTCTCAAGCATCACGATGCGTAGCTCCTCTCCCTCCTGCTCTGCTTGTTGCAGCAGGCTTTTATCAACGAGAGAAGCGACGGTATCCAGCGCCTGTCCTGCTTCGTCGCCATCGCCAATAGCAGCGCAAACTGCCTCGACTGCCTGCAAGGCACAGCCATCGACGAAGACCGAAAGTCGCCTGAAGAGTCGCTGCTCTGCTGCATCTAAGAGGTTATAGCTCCATGCAATCGTGTTGCGCAGCGTCTGCTGCCGTGCCGGCATATCACGTGAGGCTGCTGTCAACACAGCCAACCGTTGATCCATGCGTGCGAGAAGGGACTGAGGCGGGAGCAGTTTCATGCGAGCCGCCGCCAATTCTATCGCCAGTGGCAGCCCATCCAGGCGAACGCAGATTTCGGCGATGGCTCTGGCATTAGCGTTGGTCAACTGGAAGTCAGGTTTGACGGCCTGGGCACGCTGGAGGAAGAGCGCTACCGCCGCGTTGTGTGAAAGTATTGCAAGATCAGGCAGGCGTTTGGGATCGGGGAGCGCCAGCGGCGGTACCAGAAACTCGTGCTCAGCTTGCACATGCAGTATCTCGCGACTCGTGACCAGCACCTTAATCATGGGACAGGCAGCCAGTAAGTCTACTATCTGTACGCCAGCGTCAACTACCTGTTCAAAGTTGTCCAGCAAGAGCAACATCTGTTTCTGTCGCAGGACTTCCTTTAGACGTTTCAAAAGGTATTGGTCAGCCCTTTCCTGGATACCGAGCGTCTCAGAAATGGCGGGCACAACCAGGGTAGGATCACTAATAGGAGCAAGATTCACGAAAAAGACCCCATCAGCAAAGAGGTCACTCAACTCTGCTGCTACTTGCAAGCCTAAACGTGTTTTGCCGGTGCCACCAGGACCCGTCAAGGTGAGCAGGCGCAGATCCTCGCGGCGCAGCAGATCACAGACTGCTGTCACTTCTTGCTCGCGCCCGATGAACGGTGTGAGTTGCACGGGTAAGTTATTGGGATGGGTGTCTAGCGTCTTCAAAGGTGGAAAGTCGGCAGGCAAGCCAGAGATAACCAACTGAAAGAGATGTTTGGGACGTGCCAGGTCCTTGAGGTGGTGCTCTCCCAGGTCACGCAGGGTTACATCATCGGGCAAATCTTGTTCAACGAGATTGGCGGTTGTCTGGGAGAGAAGCACCTGCCCACCATGCCCAGCGCTCATGATGCGAGCAGATCGGTGCACATCCAGACCAACGTAGCCTTCATGAGTTAGTGTTGGTTCGCCGGTATGCAGACCCACGCGGACACGCACTGCAGCGCCTTCTGGCCAGGGATGGGCGGAAAGGGCGCGCTGCACATCCACCGCTGCTAACACCGCATCGGTGGCACGAGCAAAAGCTATAAAGAAGGCATCTCCCTGAGTATCTACTTCGCGGCCATTCCATTCCTGGAACGTAGCACGGAGTAGTTGCCGGCACTCTGCCAGCACACCGGAGTAGCGATCGCCCAATTGCTGAAGCAGACGAGTGGATCCCTCGATGTCGGTGAAGAGCAGGGTGACCGTCCCTGACGGTAGGTTACGCTTGACAGATTGACTTTGCCCGCTTTCGACTGGATGCTCAGAAGAAGGAACTAAGAGCGTCCGTTCAGTTGATTCTGTTTTGTAGTTTGCTTCCAGGGCCTGGGCAAAGTCCTGCACAGTCGCAAAACGCTGCTGCGGGTCTTTGGCCAGAGCCTTCAGTACGATACTCTCAACGGTAGATGAAATCCATGGCACTTCTGCATGCAGGGGAGGTGGAGGAGTCGAGAGGTGCTGATTTGCTACCTGTGGAATAGATCCTGAAAAAGGAGGGTTGCCACTGAGCCACTCGTAGACCACCACAGCCAGGGCATACTGATCGCTGGCAGGGCGTGGTTTACCCATCAGTTGCTCAGGCGCCATGTATATAACGGACTCAGCCACTTCCTGAGGCTGCTGGGCCTGCGCTGAACGGGTGCTTTGGGCAATGATGGCAATGCCAAATTCGGTGATTAAGACCTCATTGTTGCGCCCTAATATCATGTTCTCCGGTTTGACATCGCGATGGATCAGTTTTTGCGTATGGATATACTGCAAGGCCTTGGCCAGTTGCTTGACGTAAGAGACAACGATGTCTAAGGACACCCTTGTGCCTCGCGGGTGGCGCTGTCGTAATGTGCCATTGGGGGCATACTCCATGATGAGAAAGGGGAAGCCATCTTCGACATCAAAATCGAGGATGCGCACGATATGGTGATGCGTGAGACGAGCAATTGTGCGCGCCTCGGCATAGAACCGATCTTTATCTTCACTTGTAAAGTGGGTATTCAGCACTTTGATGGCTGCCTGCGTATTGAGAAGTTGGTGTTCACCAAGGTAGACTTCGGCGAAGCTACCTCGCCCAATCAGTTTGAGTAGCCGGTAGTTGCCAAGTTGCTGTCCCACACGGTCGGTCATCCCTATTTCCTTTTTGGAATTTTTGTTAGGTGTGTAATATTCAGACAATTATTGCGACACCACGAGGGCGATTGCAAAGTGTACGATGGCCGTCGCAGTGGGCAAGCCCCGCCCAAGAGGCGTCAAGCTAAGCAGCCACAACCCCACCCCAGGGCGACCGCAAGGGTCCCCACTCTGCACCACGCCACACCCGCCCTTACCAAGACACGGAACAGCTCATCTTTCTTCGAAGTCTTTGTAAGGGCGGGTGCGGTGAGGACGAGGGGATGGGACCCTTGCGGTCGCCCTGGGGTGGGGCGCTCCCCCGTACAACACGCTCACTTGACGCCTCTTGGGCGGGGCAAGCCCCGCCTCTACTATATACGATTGGTTGTCTTCCTACGAATTGTGCGCCTTCGCACCCCTGGACGGGGCAAGCCCCGTCCCTACAATATACGGTTGGATGGTTTCCAATGAATTCTGCCATATTCACTATACTCTACTAGGGTCAGAACTTCAATATTTACTTGATAAATCTTGCGAAGGATCTCACACGTGGGCTGAGATGCTTCGTTGCACTCAGCATGACAATACTCTCCTCAACTGCGATGCATAGGATGATGCGTATAAAGGCCGATAAATCGGCGGTGTGCACGATACATCGGCACCTACTGAAGTACAGATTATTTGGTCAAAAGTCCTTGTATAGGTGATTCTACTCAGAACTTCATGGAGATGGACTCCTTTGGTCATATGCCTTTGTCGCGAGATGAGTAATCAGAATGGGTTGTTCAACAGATGTGCAGAAAGATGCATGAGGGTAGACTTGGAGCAAGAAGTTCACAACGATGAACGAAAGAACACAGACGCGACAGAAGTACCAGAAACAGGGGACACTAAAAGGGGTATTAACATGAAACAGGATGCATTCGACACGTCCAATGTCGTGGATGAAGAACAACGTATAACAATACAAAGCACGCCAGTTGAGCCAGCATTACCTGTCTCTCCTTTCAAAGAGGCAGCATACAAAACACTGAGTGATGAGGCGCTCGCGGCACAGTGCTCGATTTCTCTCGAGCACTATCGCAAAGGTGAGCCCTGGACTGATGAGTATGGTCTTGAATTGCTACGGCGCGCGATTGTGCAAGGGGACCAGGAAGCCTGGGTAGGAGTGCAACACTGTTTCAATGGGCTGGTGCGTGGATGGCTACGTCGTCATCCAAAGAGAGAGGTCGCTTGCCGCCTGGAAAGCGAAGAGAATTATGTCGCTCAAACCTTTGAGCGTTTCTGGCAGGCGACCGCTTTGACCCGACACGTGGAATTCAATACGCTTGCGGCTGCGTTGCAGTACTTACGTGCGAGCCTGAATGGAGTCATCCTGGATACGCTGCGAGCATATGCGCGACCAAGAGAAGTCATGTTACCAGAGACTGGTGAAGCAGGAGAACTACAGGCGGAAGACATTGCCGATAGGGGTGAAGTGTGGGAGGCGCTTCAGACGATGCTTGCCGATGAGCGTGAGAAGAGGCTGGCTTACTTGCTTTTCCACTGCGGGCTCAAGTCGAGAGAAATTATCCGTTTTTGTCCTCAGGAATGGAGCGATGTGCGTGAAATCTATCGCCTCAGACGCAATGTCATGGAGCGATTACTGCACAATGCGGATCAACTACGATGGCGGTTAGGGTAGGGAGGGTACCCTTTCATCTGGATAGTGGAAAAGGTACCGAGGGCCGATGAATCGGCCCCCTACGAGATTTGCCATCGCTTTACTCGGCTACATGTTTCTGCAACATTCGGAGGACTAGTGGCTACTCCACCAAGGGCGACGCAAGCGTCCCCACCCTTCTCAACCCTACTCCCGCCCCTACGCGACCTGGAACCATAGCCCCTGATTCTTGGTGGAACGGTCAGATTCATCCACGCTTGACGGGTCTCCTTTTTCCTTCTACAATACACTTATGCTTACCTGAACAATCGATCAACTTTCACTTCATTCGTTGCCTCATATTGGACGTCAGGAGGCCGAGGGTGGCAGACCGACTTGGACAGCAATTTGGGAATTACCGGCTGGTCAGCCTGTTGGGACAGGGTGGCTATGCTGAGGTGTACCTGGGGCAGCACGTACGGCTGGATTTGCAGGCGGCCATTAAGGTGTTGCATACGCACCTGACAGGCAGCGAGGCTGAGCATTTCCAGCAAGAAGCCCAGACCATTGCCAGGCTAGCTCACCCCTCGATTGTACGTGTGTTCGATTTCGATGTGCAGGATGGCGTGCCCTTTCTGGTGATGGATTATGCCCCGAACGGCTCCTTGCGACAGCGTTACCCCAAGGGTAGCCTGGTGCCCATACCTCAGATCATCTCCTTTGTGAAGCAGATGTCAGCAGCCCTGCAGTATGCGCATGACAAGAAGTTTATCCATCGCGATGTCAAGCCGGAGAATATGTTGATCGGACAACACCAGGAAGTGCTGCTCTCTGATTTTGGCATTGCCACGATCTCCCATAGCACTTCTTCGCTCAATGTGAGCGCACAAGGGACGTCCGGTACCCTGGCCTATATGGCTCCCGAGCAGATCGAGGGACACCCGCGCGCGGCCTGCGACCAGTATGCGCTGGGGGTGGTGTTCTACGAGTGGCTGTGTGGCGAACGTCCCTTTGAAGGGTCGGTGAGCGAAGTGATGGCTCAACACTTGAGCATGTCTCCTCCATCGCTGCGTGAGCGCGTACCGGCGATCCCACCCGAGGTCGAGCAGGTGGTACTGCGTGCTCTGGCCAAAGACCCCAAAGCACGTTTTGCTTCGGTGGCAGACTTTGCCGAGGCGTTGGAGCGGGCCAGCCAGGGTGCGCTCGCCTCTACTGCGAGGCTATCAAGTGAGCAGCCTCCTATGGGGTCGGCTGCTGCAACGAGCTATGAGACAGTCGCGGTGGCGCCGAGTCACCCCGTGCTCCCTATAGAGTCGACCCCATCGGCCGATTTGACAGTGGGGGATCTCGAGCCGACCGTGTACCCGAACTCCTCTGTGCCAAACGGCCCTGACACGCCCCAGAGTGGAGCTGCGTCCGAGACACCACAGTGGGGCTCATTGGTCGCACCCACGGCTGCGGTCGTGTCACCTCCCCTGGAGCCAACGATGCCGGTCAAGCCGAAGGCGAGGCGTCTACCGAGAATCAGTGCAGCACTGCTGATTGGATTGGTGGTTGTGATCATCGCAGGAGGCGTCCTGGGCAGCGTGAGTCTGCTCGCGCACTTTGGGGTGCTCGGCGCGCGCAGCGCTGCCACCACTCCAGTACGCGGAGGCACCTGGACTGACGATTTCTTTGAAGAACCGGATTCGTTCATACCAAATGGCTTTGGTCTAGAGGCCTCGGCTCTGGTCGATCAGGCACTCTACTTGCCGCTCTTCTACGGGGATGCGCAAGGTGTGATCCACCCTGGGGCGGCAACCGAGGTGCCCACCGTACAGAATGGGGGCATCGGCGCCGACGCCAAAACCTGGACGTTCCACCTGCGGCCACACCTGGTGTGGTCGGATGGGCAGCCCTATGATGCACGCGACGTGGACTTCACCTGGCGGCTCTGGCGCAATCCCAAGTTCGGTGCCTTCTTTACACAGGGCTTGAACCTGATCAGCTCGGCGGAGGTCTCGGCGGACCATCTCTCGATCGCCTTCCACCTCACGCAAGCCTATGCCCCATTCGTCTCCAGTCTGTGGGTGGATGGCGAATTTGCCCCGCTACCGGCGCACCATTTCAGCACGATGACGCCCGAGGCCATCTTGAAGTCGCCTGAGAACCTCAACCCCAGGGTCACCAGTGGCCCTTTCATGATGGAGGAGAGGGTGCCAGGGGACCACTACACGCTGGTGCGCAACCCCAGATACTATCGCGCCAGCGCAGGGCTGCCCTACCTGGACAAAGTCGTCTTCCGCATCGTCGCGCAGGATGCCATCCTCAAGGATCTGCAGGCGGGGACCATTGATTCGGCATGGCTGTTTGATGTGAGCAAGGTGCCACAGTACCGGCGCCTCAGCAACTATACGCTTGTCACGCCTCCCACCAGTGCCACCTTCGAAGCGATGTTCTTCAACTTTCACAACACGGTGCTGGCCAGCCACCTGGAAGTACGCCAGGCGATGGCGATGGCCATTGATCACCAGGCCTTGATCAATGTGGCTCGTCACGGGATCGCCACATCGCTCTGCACCGACCATCCATCGGCGCTACATCCTGGCTATGAGCCTATTGCCTTCTGTCCGGTGTTTGATCCGGTGGCGGCCAATAAGCTACTGGAGGATAATGGCTGGGTGAAAGGCCCTGATGAGGTGCGTACGAAGGGCAATCAGCGCCTGGAGTTCGAGTACTCGACGTCCCTATCATACAATGCATGGCGCCTCGTGAGTGAGGAGATCATTCAACGCAACTTCCAGGGGATCGGTATCAAGCTCGACATCCAGAACTATCCACGCGACGAGTTCTTTGGCTCCCTCTTGCCTGGGGGGAAGGCATCGCCGCCCACGGGAGCCGCGGCGGGCAGGTATGACATCGCCGAGTTTGGTAACATCTATGGCTATGACCCCGACGATTCCTGGTTTCTCTCGTGCGACCAGATCCCGCCCAAGGGACAAAACAACCTTGACTTCTATTGCAACCCTGACCTGGATGCCCTCTACAGGCAGGAGCTGGCGACAGCGGATCCGGGCGTTCGGCAGCAGATCTTCAGTCAGATCCATCACATCTACCTGACGGAGTTCCCTTTCATCACGCTCTTCAGCGCGACAGAGTTCGCGCTGGTGCGCAAGGGGACGCATAACTACCAGCATAGCCCCATTGCTGGAGGGACCGTCAACATCTGGGAGCGGTGGTGCGATAAGGGGAAGTGTTAGGGAAGGGAGGGTAATTCAAAGGGAAATCAAATTGTCGAATTGACTTTATCTCATTCGTCGTTTCTTTAAAAGAAAAAAATGATTTCCGGATTAGAGTCTACGTTGTTTAAGGGGGACGCGGGCGACCATAAAGGCCCGCATAGGCATGGAGTGAGCGTGCAAAGCGAGGGGAAGCGCCCCACCCCAGGGCGACCGCAAGGGTCCCCGCTCCGCACCACCCTACCCCCGCCCTTACAAAGAAACGGAACGGCCAATGCCCTCTTCGGAGTCTTTGTAAGGGCGGGAGCGGTGAGGATGAGGGGATGGGACCCTTCTCCTTTCGTCTTGCCTGAGTGCGTAGCACTAGACGCGCGAGCGTCGTTGGCAAGGCGGGTAGGTGCCAGCGGTCGCCCTGGGGGGTTGTGGACGCTTAACTGAATGTGTATGCGGGCGACTACGGGGAGGTGGGAAAAGCTTATAAATAAAGGGGTGGAGAGTCTTTTTACTATTGCTTTTTAAGAAAGGGAAAGGTAATGCGTTACTTACTGTTGATTTATCAAGATGAGGTTGCCCGTTCACAGTGGAGCGAGGAAGAACAGGCGGCTGAGTACCAGGATTATTTTGCTTTTGGAGCTGAGTCAGAGAAACGAGGAGTGTCGGCGGGCGCGGCGCTTATGTCTTCTAATACTGCGACAACTGTACGGGTACGCAACGGCAAGACGCTGACGACGGATGGACCGTTTGCTGAGACGAAAGAGCAACTCGGCGGTTATTACCTGCTAAACTGCGACGACCTCGATGAAGCTATTGAGATTGCGGCAAAGATTCCTGGGGCCAGGCATGGCTCCATTGAGATTCGGCCAGTGTTGGAATTTATGTAATACTTCCTTGCATTCAGATAAGGGAATGGCTACAGGAATGGAAATTCACCTGGGTGCATTTGGGGATCAAAGCAATAAGTAGATGGATACAATACAGCAGGCTGTATCTGAAACGTTTTCACGTGAAGCAGACCGCATTCTCGCCGCTTTGATTGGTGCTGTGCGAGATTTCGAGCTGGCCGAGGATGCCCTGCAAGATGCGCTGCTCGTGGCGCTTGAGCGCTGGTCTGTCGATGGCATTCCCCATAATCCGAGCGCGTGGATAACTACCACAGCCCGGCACAAGGCCATCGATCGCTTGCGTCGTGAAAACACGCTTGCGCGCAAACAGGTTATGCTGCAGGCGCTACTTGAGCATGAGGAGCAGAGAGGAGAAGAGGACATGGAAGAGACTTCTATTCCCGACGAACGACTCAAGCTCATGTTCACTTGCTGTCATCCTGCTCTGGCGTTAGAAGCACAGGTTGCTCTTACATTGCATACGTTGGGCGGCCTTTCTACTGCTGAGATTGCTAGCGCCTTCCTTGTACCTCTTCCAACAATGGCGCAGCGCCTGGTGCGGGCAAAGAGGAAGATTCGGGATGCCGGTATTCCTTATCGCGTTCCAGAGGCACATGTTTTAGGTGAACGCATTGATGCCGTGCTGTGTGTCCTGTACCTCATATTTAACGAGGGATATATGGCCATGTCCGGTAGTGAATTGATTCGTCGAGAATTGTGCGACGAATCCATCCGACTGGCTCGTCTCCTGGCAGTGCTGCTGAACCAGGAGTCACTGTATCGCGAAGTTCCAGAAGCGTTGGGCCTACTCGCATTAGTGCTGCTGCATGATTCCCGGCGTGAAGCACGTGTGGGAGCGGATGGAGAGCTTGTACTGCTCGAAGACCAGGATCGTTCACGTTGGGATAGGGGCAAGATCGAGGAGGGACTTAGCATCCTGGAGCGCGCGCTCCACATGAGGCAGCCTGGACCGTACCAGGTACAAGCAGCGATCAGTGCGCTGCACGCGCAGGCAAAACATCCCGAGGACACAGATTGGCCGCAGATTGCGGCATTATATAATGCGCTTATGAGGATGACTCCTTCTCCGATAATCGAACTCAATCGGGCTGTAGCTATCGCTATGGCAGACGGCCCTCTTCAAGGTCTTGCACTGCTTGATCGAACAAACCTGAGCAAGGAGTTAAACGACTATTACTTGTTTCACGCGGCTCGCGCAGATTTATTGCGGCGAGCTGGCCGTATGCATGATGCACAAGATGCTTATACGCAGGCGCTCAAGCTATGTCTTAATGCGAAAGAGCAAGCTTTTCTGAATCGCCGGTTGGCGGAAGTTACGCAATCCCTAGAAATGGGGGATTTATGATATAAGGGTGGATACATCAGGTGATGAGAGACGAATCGGCACCCCAATTGTCATTCTGAGCGAAGCGAAGAATCTCGTGACCCAGCGCCTGAGATTCTTCGCTTCGCTCAGAATGACAATGCTGCCACGAACGATGCTCCCCCAGTGTCACCCTGAGCCGCAGCGAAAGGTCTCGTCCTCATCTCCCATAGTCATGCTCCTTGCCATTCTTCACTCAAGTCTCGCCAGTCGGCATTCATTGACTCGATCAAAGCAATCTTCTTTGCGCGCAACCAGCCCTTTATCTCCTTCTCCCTCGCAATAGCAGCGTACACATTGGATGTTTCTTCAAAGTAGACTAAGTGGGTAATTTGGTACTTGCTAGTAAAGCCCGCAACCAGATGATGTTTATGTTCATACATACGTCGCTGCAGATTATTGGTGACGCCTGTGTAGAGTGTTTGAGAGCGATTAGTCATGATGTAGACGTAGTAGTGCTTCATCTACTGGCGCCTCCTTTTGTAACCCTAGCTACTTCTCGAATTGTCACCCTGAGCCGCAGCGAAGGGTCTCGTCCTCTGGCCATCGAGATGCTTCGCTGCGGCTCAGCATGACAGCATGGTCACGCCTGCTGCTTCCCCGGATGTCATCCTGAGCGAAGCGAAGGATCTCACGCGCTGGGCAACGAGATCCTTCGCTTCGCTCAGGATGACAAGTGATTGAGGGATGTAGTCAGACTTTTATATTCGTGGCAATACACTGGTGGCGAAAGCACGCAGCCCATCAATATCGTCTAGATCAAACCATTGCAAAACCAGTTCGTCGGCGCCTACTTTGCTATATGCATTGATCTGGTCGCTAATCATGTCTGGAGTGCCAACGATCGTACCGTTCATACTCAATTCTTCGATTACTTTATCGAGGGATTTACTGGCATATTGCGGGTCATTTTGACGCCAGCTTAAACGGCGTTCTAGCTCAGTCATATCGCGTCCAAAGGTGAGGCTCAGCATGACAGTGCGCTTGAGTTCTGAGGGGTTGCGTCCGGCTGCACGTAGCAATTGATCCAGCATGACTGAACGTTCCTCGAATGCTGCTGGTGAGAGAAAGTTCCCATTCCAGATGTCGGCGTAGCGTACGACGAGTGGCAAAGTGCGTTTGGGTCCATTACCACCGATCATTATTTCAGGTCCTCGCGGGCGTTGAGGACGCGGCAATAACAGTGCCTCTCGCAACTGGAAAAATTTTCCCTCGTAGGTGACCGGTTCGTCACTATTCAATAAGCGTGTGATGACCTCGAGTCCTTCCTCGAAGCGTGCCATACGGGTAGGTATATCACCCAGCTCGTGACCAAATAAGCGATGTTCACGATCCTGCCAGCCTGCTCCAAGGCCAAGGATCATGCGTCCACCGCTGAGATCGTCCAGAGCCGCAGCCTGGCGAGCTAGTAGTGTTGGATGTCTGAAGGAGATTGGGGCGACTAATGGCCCAAAATGAATATGCTGTGTATGATCGGCCAGGTAAGCGAGCGATACAAGCATTTCGAGCGAGTCCTTGTCCGGTGGTCGCGCATTTGTGAAGTGGTCAGATCGGAAGAGTCCTGCGAATCCCAGGTCTTCTACTTCTGTGACTAGTCGTTTCCAATATGGCCAGGTAAGGCCATTCTGGCCCTCAATTTGTATAGATACTGCTACCATGTATATAAACTCCTATTTTGTTTATTCCTTGCTCTATCAGTCAGTGACCCCACAGCTAAAGCTGGGAGCTTGTGTCTGGGCTCCACCGCAATTCTGCGTAGCGTTGCCGCCACGCAGCTTTGGCTTCATCGCTCGACACATCGGGGCGTACTGACAAGACGCCCGTGCTCATCCAGTCTTGCCGAGTGAGCAGCGTTCGCAGTGCGACATTGCGCGCACCAATCAAATCGGCATGGAGGGTATAATGGCAACTCTGACAGACAAAGAGCAGTCCCTTGTTGGGGCGATTGTCCTCACCGGTATGCCCGCACCTGGGGCACGCCTGGCTGGTGTAGTGGGCGTCCACTTTCACCGCCATACTGCCCGCAAGCGTTGCCTTGTAGGCGATGTAACTGTGCAGTTCAGCAAAGGCCCACTTGGAGGCATGTCTGTTCGCTCTGCGCTGCGCGCTAGTGGCTTTCTTCCCATGCTTGCGCTTAGTACGCTCACGGATGTGTGTTAAGTCTTCCAGGCCGATGATGCTGTGCGGGTGTTGGTCCACAATGCGTCGACTGATCATGTGGTTGGTCGCTTGTTTCAACCGTCTCTCCCGTCCACTAATGATGACAAGTCGTCGGGTAGCGGAACGGGTGCCTTTGTGCTGCAACCGATTGCGTAGTCGTGCATAATGGTCCGTTTTGGCCCTGGTCTGCTTGCCGGAATAGAAGGATGTCCCATTATCAAGTTGCGCTGTGACCGCCAGGTAGCGCCTTCCTACATCGACGCCCACCACGTGCCTGTGGGTTTCGGGCGTGGGCTCTGTCAGATCAAGCTCAAGAGTGACGAGTAGGTAGAACTGCTTCCTGGGCTTGTTATACCACAGTTTCGCCGCCCCGATATGCCCACCGTGCTGCATGAGAGCAAGATGCTTGTCATAGCCCGTATAGGGGACAATCACGCGCCCCTTCAAAGTGAGGATGCTCACTTGCCTATCTGGTTTCAGGCTATAGTCCCGGTGGTAGTTGTAGGTGAGCGTCGGGGAGACGTACTTTGGTGGCTGATCGAGGCCCTTGTAGCGTTTCTTGGTGATACCCGCCTTGTGTGAAGCGCTGTTTTGCTTTACCTTCGTCCACAAGGTCTTGTAGGTGGCCCCGACCTGACGTGGGACGTTACAGGCCATTTGGGCAGGCAAATGATACGCAGCACGCACGTCTGCATACGTCTCTTGTTGCAACCACTGCTGGTTGCTCTTCTTGCCATGCGCAAACGCGTAGCGACTCACATAATTCATGGCATCGCGATACGCCAGTTGCGTCGCCCGCAAGGCCTGGAATTGCTCACAGCTCGTATGCAGTTTCAGTTTGGCGGTGATCATCTGCTTCATAGGACAAGTGTACAATATTTCACATAAAGTATCAAGTTCGGTATCTGTGAAGGGCGATCCCACTCAACCCCTGTATGGGTTACCATCTTCGTGACCCATCCTGGGTACTTACATCGTAGACCAGCAAGCGAACCGTCATGGCGCTCCGAGGGAAGCACCAAAGTTTCCAGGCAGCTACGATGTAGGGAACCACCCAGGGTTACGAGGTTGGTAACTCATACAACCCCAGCGAAGGACTCACCTTTCCTCCCTACGTATGAAAGGCGTGGACTACAGACTCGAGGTGTTGAATGCTTATCTGGTGTGTGATGTCAAGGAAAGGACTAGTACTTTATGCCCTCTTTCGACACATCTTTATTACCTTTCGTTAGGTGATGTAGAGAACCAGAACTATTTTACGAATGTAATGGAGGTTATTATGGAAGACCAGATTTTACGTTTTGATACAACGGAGGAAGTAACATCTGACGAGAATCTGTCCAAGAAGTTGCTTAAGAAAGAACAGCGTTTCAATGCGCTATTACAGGAAGAGCAAGAAGATGAAGCCAGAGCGTTGGAACGTTTTGAGCGAGCACAGGCACGTCTAGAGCGAAGAAGAAAGCGTGTAGAGCGTATTCAAGGCAAACTCGTGCTTGTTCGAGAACAAATTGCTGATTTGCGAATTGCTGATCAGCAATTTGTGTACGTGGAACACGAGCCTGCAATAGCTACTGCGCTTGAATCAACCCCAAGTGTTGATTCCGAAGAATTCGCACCTGTTCATGTTGAACAAGAAATCGTGGGCTTTCAAGAGTCAGACGGCTCTTCGTCATCTTATTCAGAGCCCTCTTTACCTGAGACAAGTGCATCAGAGCAGGAGGCTACATCCATACGTACGGTCGTAAGCGATGTTCTTACCGTCGATGAAGACGAGGAAAAGGGAAATGAACAGGGACACGAGGCTGCTCAAGAGTTAGAAGCCAGTTCTCCTTCTTCCTTCGAGTCCACCACCTCCATCACAAATGAGCAAGAACCTCTAGCGAGCGACGACTCTAGCATAGTTGTATCAGAAATAGTGTACACACCTGACGTTGGCACATCAACTGACTCGATCATGGAACGCGTACCTACAAAACCCCTGGAATTGGAGCAACAAGACCAGCACGCAGCCAGTCCGCTTTCCACAGATGTCCAATCGGCTAAAGAAGCCTGGATCGCTGCCGAGTCTGCCATGCAATATGCACGTAATGCAGCATATGGTATAGCTACGAGTATTTCATTCTTATCTCAAAATGATGGGCTAAGTAATGAGTTCATGGAAGAGTTGGTACGTAAACAAGCTGATGCGAATAAAGAACAGTTAAAAGCCCAGGATGCTGCCCGTGCAGCTTATGAGCGTTTCGTACAGGCACAGAGAGACACTGAGTCTGCAGCCAGGTTGCCCGTTGACGCATCTATGAACTCATCAGAGGATCACTCACAGCAGAAGCAGGAGAATGCCTCACTGCCACCTGCCGAGGGTAATGGCACTGATCAGACCGCGAAGTTGCATGCCATCCGCTTATACAAGGAGTGGTAGGTCATATTGATGTGCAAAAAGCATGTGGAGACCTCCACATGCTTTTTGCACATCAATTATAATATTGCCTTCCGCGCCAATCAATGCCTTTGCGTAGTAGCACACGCCAGGCCGACTGAGCCAGGATGCATTCAAATAAGGAAGCTGCCAATGGGTAAGCGAATGCATAATACCAGGGTACCTTCAGTTGTTTGTCTATCGACATGTGGTATGCAAGTAGCGGCCCTAACTCAAGAAGCGTTGCTGCTCCAATCTCAGATGAAGTAATGACCCCTCCTCGGACGAGCTTTTGTCTACTTATCCAGGCTACCAACGGCAGGAGAAAAGGCACGATTGCCACCATGGGCAATCCAATCAACTGTAATATAACAAATGCAATACCACCCCGACTACCTAAAAAGGCGTTCTTACGCCATCCTCGCCATGCCTCTCGCAGTCCGCGATACATTTGTACATGCACCAGGTCGCGCCCATCCTCGAGCTTGAGCCGGAAACCTTGCTGCTTTACCGTGTAAGCGAGATCGCGATCATCCAGCAGCGTATTACGTAGTTCTGGACGTGCATAACCCCCCAGGATGTCATAGACTGTGCGGCGAATGAGAATGAACTGTCCATTTGCGATAGCAATTGAACTCAGAGGATCGTTGACCTTCTTGATGGGGTACATCATGGATATACCAAGATAGGCCATAGGCATCATCACCTTTTCCCAGAAACCCGGTAGTTCCTGTCCTGTACCCAGAGAATACAAATCACTGCCAGTATTTAGAGCCGAAGTCAGAGCGCATTGCAATGCATTGGGAGCATGCCAGGTATCGGCATCGGTGAATAACAACCATTCTCCATGGGATTCCTGTACGCCTGCATGGATCGCGTGAGGTTTGCCTGCCCAGCCTTCGGGCAATTCGTCACGAAGGCGCTGCACCCACAGGCGATTACTTTGAGGATGTGTTCGTAAGATAGTTTCAAGAATGTTGGGAGTGCCATCTGTGGAACCATCATCGACAACGATGACTTCATAGTTCGGATAGCTTTGTTCCAGGAGCGACTCGACACAGCGTCGGATATTGCGTTCCTCGTTGCGAGCAGGCACAATAATAGAGACAAGTGGATAGTTTGCAGACTGTTCAGGGTTTTCAGGCCTGGAAGCTGACTTCTTGACACGATCCTTTTTAGCCGGTGTACTGCGCAGCCATAGTACGAGATAAAACCCAACCACACCGATGACATGTGACCATAGGAGGAAGCGAGACAGGGCTTTTAACAAGTTGTGTTTTTTCATCAATTTTACTCTTTTGATACTTTTTTTTCATTATACCAATAGAGAGTTGAGTCAACAAATTACTGGGGGGCCAGTTTCAAGGGCGGGGGTAAGCCCCATTTTTAGGGGTAGGTTTTTCGTGAGGCGGTTTGGGAAAAGGTATCGTTCGCGTAGAGGCGGGCGTGGGGCTGGGTGGAGTGGGGACGCTTGCGTCGCCCTGGGTGGGAGGGCATCTCGTGTGCATGCAGGCATGCAGGGCGACGCAAGCGTCCCCACCCAGCCCCACACAGCCCCCGCCCCTACGCGACCTGAAAAGTTTGTAAGGCTATTTACTTCTTTTTAGCTGAAAAATTGTGTATACTTCAGTTGGGGGAACCAGATCTTCATTTTAGACCATCCACGTATCATTGTGCTTTGTAGCTCGTTCGTGTCTAAAATGCATATCCTTGAAGATAGGTAAGTCTATTTTGTTGCCCAAAGGAGGGTTTATTTGATGAGCAGCAACCGGCGTAGTATGCGCCTCATGTCTCGCATCGGTATCGCGGTAATAGTAGCTATTGGGATGATGGTGCCGCTTGCAGCTTCGGCACATGTTACCATCCGCGATGGGAACAACGCGGGTCTCCCAAACTTCCAGCATGTTTTCGTCATCATGATGGAGAATACCGGCTACACGAGTCTGATCGGCAACTCGAATGCGCCCTTTATTAATTCTGCAGCCGCAACCTATGGGTTGGCAACTAAGTATTTTGGCGTCACCCACCCCAGCCAGCCGAACTACATCGCGGCGACCTCTGGCTCGACCAATGGTGTCGCCGATGATAATGACACGACTATTGATGTGCCCAACATTGTGGATCAGCTTGAGGCACATAGCAAGACCTGGAAGGCATATATGCAGTCGCTTTCGCTGTGCAATGGCAATCTGTTGGCGCACGCCTGCGGCAACCAGCTCTACGAGCGCAAGCACAATCCGTTTGTCTCGTACACTGATGTGCAGAATAGTCCTGCTCGTTTGGCAAACATCGTGGACTTTAGCCAGTTCTCAACTGACCTGGCGAACAATACGGTGCCAAATTACTCCTGGATCAGCCCCGATCAGTGCCATGATATGCACTGGCGTGCCGCAACGCCGTCCGATCCCTGCGACTTCTCCCAAGTGCAGGCCCTGATCGCAGCGGGAGATGCTTTCCTGCAATCGCATCCCACCAATGCACGATGATTTCGTGAGCGAGTTCCTGGCGATTACTCCCGGCTCGGTGTCCTGGCACAACTTCGATAGCGATCCCCACTTTGTGGCCCTGGTCCCTGGCTGGTCAACCACGAGCGACCCACCCCAAGCGCAAGCGGAGATCAACCCAACGGATATCGGTGTGAACCGGATTGCCGGAACGGATGATGTGCCTGGAGGCGATACGATCGCCGTAATCTTCAGCAAGCCTGGCCTGTACTATTACTACTGCGTCAACCATGCACACATCGATGCCGCGACCCACCGTGTTGAGGCATTCAAGCTCGCTTCAGAATATCCGATCCCGATGGAGGGCTTTATTCTTGTTTCCGACAGTTGACTTCCACAGGGCAAGAGCCAGCATTCTGCGGTGGGCACTCGCAGGAGGAATCGCTGTACTCCTTGGTACCGGCTTGCTTAAGGTCTTCAGCGGGGCGCTTCCTGGAGCAGCAAGCGCCCCACCATCGCACCCCACACCTCAGTTGGCTGTGACCTCGTTGCCGTGGAGCGCGACCGTCTTGACGACAGATCGACTGATCCTGGTTACGCTAGAGGTTGATCCCAATCGGACAGGCATCAACAGCTTCACGGTCAAGCTGGTCGCGATGGGAACGGGCAGAGCTCTCTCGAATGTGTCTATCTCCCTGTTCACCACTATGCTCGATATGAAGATGGCAGCGACCTCTATTGTAATGCATCCTGATAGAAGAGGGCATTTTCATGGCAGAGGTGAGTTGTTGATGGGGGGTGATTGGGACATACGTCTCCTGATCCGGATCGCCGACCAGAGTCAGCATGAGGCACGGATTCGGCTACTCACGCCTATATGAGCCAGCCAGAGCGCGGCAGGAAGTAGCCGGGCATCCGCAAGGGATGCCCAATAGGCATCAACCTCAGCCCCGGATGAGCTTCGGATTCTCCACGAGTTGATAGGCGGCAGGCCTCTTGCGACGGGCATTGACGGTACAGCCAGTGGCCATGGTAGATGAGGTACGCTGCACCACCATCTCCAATGGCACG